>Ga0164304_10000008_pt1 | contig 269599 bp, 210 predicted proteins | sample Whisoiple_217_MG_FD_110216 | JGI IMG/M metagenome (GOLD analysis project Ga0164304, IMG submission 110216) | Soil microbial communities amended with pyrogenic organic matter from upstate New York, USA - Whitman soil sample_217_MG | ecosystem: Environmental > Terrestrial > Soil > Agricultural...
ATTGCTACCACCGTTCGACTTGCATGTATTAGGCCTGCCGCTAGCGTTCATCCTGAGCCAGGATCAAACTCTCCATTGTATAATGTTCTACACTAGCCCGAAGACTAGCTGATGTCGAGTGCTGACCTTACTCACGTATTGACGTTATCGTTTAATTCGTTTCGCTTAGTTATTTTCACTGCTTTCCTTCAAGAAGGCATGCAAGTGAAACACTTACTATTTTGTCTGTTTCCGTCATTCAAAGAACGTTTGTCACTTCCATTTGAAGTAACACTGTGGCCTGTTTTTCAAGCCCTTGTCGCAGCAGTTGCAACACCCTGTTTGATTTGGGAGTGCAAAGGTACGAATTTTATTTTTCTTTCCAAGTCTTGGGCGAAAAATTTTTATTCTTTTTCGCTACTACTTTTCAAGACCAGCTGCTTCCGATTGAAGCGGGCTGCAAAGGTAAGACGCCTTTTTCGGCTTTCGCAACAGAGGCAGAAAATATTTTTCTAACCAACGTGCGGGTAGCAAGGCAAGCTCACCTAGCAGGAAGTTTCATTAGATTCTTCCTTTAAACAGCCTTTAGGCCGGTTCCTAATAAGCCGTTTGCCGTTCGGGACTGCAAAGGTAGGAGTAGATTTTTCGCCGACAAGGGCCCTGATACGAAATAGTTGTTTGTAGGGTTGTAAGTAGCTGAGTCTGGTGAGGAAAAATTTCTGAGTAACCCCGACCGGTCCCTGATAACAAAAACTAGGACTCCTGATTAATCTACTCGGGCTGAATTGCAGGTCTGTTAATAAAAAACGCCCAGGCGCTGGGTGCCCGGGCGTTCCCTGATAGCCTCAGCGTTGACTAGCGGAACAGGGTGCTGACTCTATCGGGACCGACGCTGACAATACGGACGGGCACTTGCAGCTCTTTCTCCAGGAAAGCCAGATAGGCTTGCAGGGGCTGGGGGAACTGATTGGCACCCGTAACCTGGGTGAGGGGCGTGTGCCAGCCAGGTAGAGTGGTATACTCGGGCGTCACGCTTTGCAACTCGCCGGGGTCGGGCAGATTAGGGGTAAGTATGCCATCAGCAGTACGGTAGTGCGTGCAGGCTTGAATTTCGGCGAAGCCGTCGAGCACATCGGCCTTCATTAGGTGGAGCTCGGTGACGCCGTTGAGCATAATAGCGTAGCGCAGGGCGGGCAGGTCTATCCAACCCGTGCGGCGGGGGCGACCCGTGGTGGAGCCGAACTCACGGCCAGCCTGGCGAATTTGCTCACCGACTTCATCATCTAGCTCCGTAGGGAAGGGGCCGCTGCCAACGCGGGTGCAATAAGCTTTGGTGATACCATACACTTTTTCGATGTGCTGGGGGGCAATGCCGAGGCCAGTGCAGGCCCCCGCGGCGATGGTGCTGGACGAGGTAACGTATGGGTAGGTGCCGAAATCAATATCAAGCAGAGAGCCCTGGGCACCTTCGGCCAGCACACGTTTGCCCTGACGGAGCAGGTCGTTGAGCAGAAACTCGGTATCGGTAAGCTGCAGGGTACGGAGAAAATCAACCGCGGAGAAGAAAGCAGCTTCTTCTGCTTCAATTTCCAGCTTCCGATTGTAGTGGCCGGCAATGGCAGCGTGCTGGGCTACGGCATCCTTATAGCGCTGCTCAAAATCGGGTAGCAGGATATGGCTGACGCGCAGGCCGACCCGACCAATTTTATCTGAGTAAGTTGGACCGATGCCTTTGAGGGTACTGCCGATGCGGGTGCTGCCGCGGGCTTCCTCGTTGAGACGGTCGAGGGCGCGGTGGCTGGGAAGGATGAGCTGGGCCTTTTTAGAGATAAAGAGGTTGCTGGCCCAGTCTACTCCCCTATCGGTAAGCTTTTGCAGTTCCTGACGAAATACAACGGGGTCAAGCACCACGCCATTGCCGACAATATTGATAATGTGGGGGTGAAAGATGCCGCTGGGCACCTGGTGCAGGACGTGCTTCAGGCCATCGAAAGTGAGGGTGTGACCGGCGTTGGGGCCGCCCTGGAAGCGGGCCACGGCATCATAGGTAGGGGCGAGTACGTCGACAATCTTGCCTTTGCCTTCATCGCCCCACTGGAGGCCTACTAGTACGTCTACGGGCATTTGTTTAAGCTGTTGGCTAATAGCTGGCGGCTGTTAGCTTTTGTGAGAAGAAAAGTGTTTGAGTAAGCAGATAAAAAAACAGCCGCCCTACTGGGCGGCTGGAATGAGCTGCTGGCGGGCAGCGGCTTCGTCCGGTGCGACGGAGAAGATGTTGTTGAGCTTCGTCAGGGCCAGCATTTTCTTGGGGTGGTCGGCGGGGTTGATGAGTATCATCTCGCCACCGCGGCTGCGGAACTTGGTGAGCAGCGACACCAGCACGCCGATGCCGGTACTATTAATGTAGCGTATCTCGGACAGGTCGACGGCGCAGTTGGTGACGGATTCGCCGAGGTGCTCGTTCACGGATTGGAGCAGCTGCTGGGTATCGGGGCTGCCGATGAGGTCGCCGCTGAGGCGAATGAGGAGGATGCCGTCCTGGACGGAGCTGGTTGTGGTCATTGGTCGGAAGAAGCGGAAGAACGGGCAGCGGCTTGGGCGCGGCAGTCGCCGCAGATGCCGTACAGATTCAAAGAATGGTGCAAGATATGGAAGTTCAGCAGCTCCCCCACCATGGTTTGGATGCCGTGGATGCGGGGGTCGCAGAACTCGACCACCTTGTGGCACTCGGTGCAGATGACGTGGTCGTGCTGGCGGTAGCCGTAGCTTTTCTCGTACTGGGCCAGGTTGCGGCCGAACTGATGCTTGCTGACCAAGCCCTGCTCGACCAGCAAATCCAGGGTATTGTAGACGGTGGCGCGGCTCACCTGCAGGCCGTGGGCCTTCATGTCGGCGTAGAGCTCATCGACATCGAAGTGGCCGGACCGGGCGTAGATTTCTTCGAGAATGGCGTACCGCTCGCCGGTTTTGCGCAGGCCCTTGTTTTCGAGGTGGGCCGTGAAAATCTTCTTCACCTCGGCCAGCACCTCGGCCGCGCGGGTTTGGGCCGACGTGGGCGCCGGGGCCGGCTGAAAGGCAGCTTCGGCAGTAAAGGACATAGCGGGGACAGAAATTAAGCGGGTAGCAATAGCGCCAGTAAGCAGTTAACGCGCTGGCAAAGATAACCAGTTCAATGACGAGGGGTTTGGAGCGGCTTTGGTGTTAGCATCATTGGGGTCTTAGCTAAGACCAAAATGAGGTTAGCTAACGCTCAAGTGGTCTTAGCTAAGACCTAAACAGTACTAGCTAGGACCAAAACGGTGTTAGCTAAGGCAAAAAGGGTCTTAGCTAACACCTAAATTGCCTTAGCCAAGACCTAAACCGTGTTAGCGAAGGCAATTTGGGTGTTAGGCTTCTAAATATGGCGTATGGTGCTGCGGCTATTGCTTACTCCTCTGGGCTTTGCCCTTCACGTCCTCCTTCCATAGCTTCTGGACACGGGTGGCTTCAATGGTGTGGCCTAGTAAGGCGACGGTACCAGCTATCCGATATTTTGCGTGTGCTGGGTCTGGCGCAACAAAGTCATTGTGTTCAGACAAGTGTTGACCATGGTAGCGAATGGCTACATCCTTGCCCACCAGCCGTTGACTGGCAGGGGTATACGATTTCAGAACCTTATAATTATCGTTACAAGGGTCGCAGGCATAGAACATATCCTTTACATCCACCTCAACAGGCCGGCGAAAAAATGAGGCTACTGCAAGAACCGTAACCAACGAAAACAGAAATAGAAGGAGCTTCATCTTCCCTCCTACTGCGAGTCGAACCGCTCCACCTGCAGCACGCCGTTCACTTTGCTCAAGCGCTGGATGAGCTTGTTAAGGTGGTCGGTGTCGTTGACGAACACCAGAATCTGGCCTTCGAAGATGCCGTCGTTGGCGTCGATGGTGATGGAGCGCATGTTCACCTTGAGGCTGGTGGAGATGATGCGCGTCACGTCGTTGACCAGCCCTACCCTATCGGAGCCTTTGAGGCGGATGCCGGCCAGGAAGGCCAGCTCCAGCTGCTCGGTCCACTTGGCGCGCACAATGCGGTTGCCGTAGTTCGACATCAGGTCGACGGCCCGGGGGCAGTTGGTGCGGTGAATGATAATGCCCGTTTCGGTTTCGAAGCCGAACACGTCGTCACCGGGAATGGGGTTGCAGCAGCGCGCAATGCTGTAGTTGAACTTGTCGGTGTGCTCGCCCACCACGAGCATATCGGAGCGTACGCCGCGGATTTTCTGCACCTCGTGGTCGAATTTCTTGGGCTCCAGCACCGAGGGCGTGCGGTTGGCCGTCTCAGCAAAGAGCGACTCGCGGATGTCGCGCCCATCCACCTGCCCGATGGCCAGGCGGTAGTAGAATTCCTGGGCTGTGGCCACGTTGAAGTAAGCCAGCAGGCGGTTAAAGTTCTCCTGGGTGTCGGGTACGCCAATCAGCTCCATCCGCTTTTCGTAGATGTAGCGGCCATCTTCAGCCTTGGCGCGCTTGTCGTCGCGCAGGAAGTCCTTGATTTTGGTGCGGGCCTTGGTGGTGATGACGTAGCTAAGCCACTCCGGCGTAGGCCGCTGCTTCTGCGAAGTCAGGATTTCGACCTGGTCGCCGTTGCGTAGCTGGTAGCTGAAGGGCTCCAGCTTTTGGTTCACCTTGGCCCCGATGCAGCGCAGCCCGATTTCGGAGTGAATGTCAAAGGCAAAGTCCAGGGCTGTGGCCTTATCGGGCAGGATGACGAGCTTGCCCTTGGGCGTAAACACGTACACCTCCTTCACGAACAGGTTCTGGCGGAACTCGTCCATGAATTCTAGGGCGCTGGAGTTGTTGGTTTCCAGCATCTCGCGCACCTTGTTCACCCAGGCCTCCAGCGTGCTTTCGGGCTGAATGCTGCCCGTGTCCTTGTATTTCCAGTGGGCAGCGTAGCCTTTCTCGGCGATGTCGTCCATGCGGCGCGAGCGAATCTGTACCTCTACCCACTGGCCAGCGCGGCTCATCACAGTGGTGTGCAGGCTTTCGTAGCCGTTGGCCTTGGGCGTACTCACCCAGTCGCGCAGACGGTCAGGGTTAGGCTGGTAGAAGTCCGTCACGATGGAGTACACCTGCCAGCAAGCCGCTTTTTCCTGCTCCGGCGGCACGTCCAGAATCACGCGGATAGCAAACAGGTCGTATACCTCGTCGAAGGTGATGTTCTGCTTGCGCATCTTTTTCAGGATGGAGTAGATGCTTTTGGGCCGTCCCTTTATCTCAAACTCGAAGCCCTGGGCCTTGAGCTCGTCCTCGATGGGCTGCACGAAGTCCTTGATAAAGCGGTTGCGCACCGCCCGGCTCTGCCGCACCCGGGCCGTAAGGTCATTGAACGTTTCGGTGTCGGTAAACTTGAGGTACAAGTCCTCCAGCTCACTCTTTATAGTATAGAGGCCAAGCCGGTGAGCCAGCGGCGCATATAGGTACAGCGTCTCAGAAGCAATTTTCAGCTGCTTGTGCCGCGGCATCGAGTCCAGGGTCCGCATGTTATGCAGGCGGTCGGCAATCTTAATGAGAATCACACGCACATCCTCGCTCAGGGTGAGCAGCATCTTGCGAAAGTTCTCGGCCTGCTCAGAAGTGCCGTATTCGAACACGCCCGAAATCTTGGTCAGCCCGTCGATGATGCGCATCACCTTGGTGCCGAATTCGCGCTCTACATCGCTCAGCTCCCAGCTAGTATCCTCTACCACGTCGTGCAACAAGGCCGCCACGATGCTGGTAGTGCCGAGCCCTATTTCCTCCACTGCAATCTGGGCCACAGCCAGTGGGTGCAGGATGTAGGGCTCACCGGACTTACGGCGCATTTCCTTATGGGCCTCCAGCGAGGTGTTGAAGGCCTTTTTAATGAGTTTGGCGTCGCCATCCTTCAGGTAAGGCTTGGCCGTGCGCAGCAGCTTGCGGTAGTGGCGCAGGATTTCCTGGCGCTCTGCTTCGGGAGATAGTACGGGAGGCATAATGGCTAAAGTAACAAACGGCGCGGGGAAAAGGTCGCCTCTTTGTCATCCTGAGCGCAGCGAAGGACCTTATCAGGGCAGAACAACGGGCTATGACCACTCATAAACTGCCCATTCCCATCTGAGCAGGTCCTTCGCTGTGCTCAGCATGACAAGCAGTATTATGGTCAATGTCTAAGCTTACTTCTACCTTTTACTTATGGTTTGATTTTGTGCCCCGGCTGCCTACCTTTGCGGGCCCGTAGCAACCGGCTACGGGCTGAGTCATGCGGATATGGCGAAATTGGTAGACGTGCCAGACTTAGGATCTGGTGCCGCAAGGCGTGTGGGTTCGAGTCCCTCTATCCGCACTTTTTAGTTTGATATGGCCCTCAGCTTTGCGGTTGGGGGCTTCTTTTTACCACCTCAACCTGTGGAGCGGCGGCGTGCCTGCCGCTCTGATTTTTCTAGATGAACATTACGCTGGACCGCAACGACGAGCAGCTCACCGGGCTGCTGACCGTACACCTGACCGAGGCCGACTACGCTCCCACGGTGGAGTCGCAACTCAAAGAATACGCCAAGCGCGCCCAGATTAAGGGCTTCCGCCCCGGCAAAGTGCCGTTCGGCATGGTGAAGAAGATGTACGGCAAGGGCATCATGGCCGAGGAAATCAACAAGATGCTCGGCAAGGCCGTCGACAGCTACATTAAGGAAAACAACCTGAAGCTGCTGGGCGAGCCCCTGCCCGTGCCCAGCAATGTGGACTTCGACACCGACAAGGACTTTGACTTCCAGTTTGAGTTGGGCTTCCTGCCCGACTTTGAGCTGCCCAGCGGCCTGAGCGTGGAGCGCCACCAGGTGAGCATCGACGACGACACCATCGCCCAAACCAATGAGCAGATTGCCCGGCAGTTTGGCGAAACCACCAACCCCGAGGTATCGGAAGCCGGTGACTACCTGTTCGGCAAGCTGAAGAAGGCCGACGAGGAAGGCGAAGGCCGCATGGTGCTGCTGCCCATCAACAAGGTAACCAGCGGCCAGGAGCAGTTTGTGGGCGTGAAGGCCGGCGACTCGCTGACCTTTGACCTGAGCAAGGCTTTCGGCGGCGACGCCTCGACCATTGCGGCCTTCTCGGGCCTGAGCAAGGACGAGGCTGCTAGCGCCAGCGGCGACTACGTGCTGAGCGTGGAGAAAATTAACCGCACGGCCGCGCCTGAAATGAACCAGGAGCTGTTCGACAAAGTATTCGGCCCCGAGGCAGTGAAAAGCCAGGAGGAGTTCGAAGCCAAGGTGCGCGAAGTAATTCAGCAGAACTACGACCGCGAGGCTGAAGGCTCGCTCAACAACCGCCTGGTGGACCAGCTGGTGAACACCGTCGACATCAAGGTGCCCACGGAGTTCTTCAAGAAGTGGCTGCTGCGCGCCAACGAAGGCAAGCTGACGCCCGAACTGGTGGAGCAGCACTACAGCGACTACGAGAAGGAGCTGAAGTGGAGCATGATTCGCAACAAGGTGGTGGAAGAAGCCGGCCTGAAGGTGAGCAACGACGAAATCATGGACCGCACTCTGGAGAAAATCATGGGTCAGTTCAACATGCCCAACATGCCTGAGGAACTGCGCGACTCCATGCGCAACTTCGCCGAGCAGCACCTGAAGCAGGAGAACGGCAAGCACTACATCGCCGAATATGAAGCCATTCTGGCAGAGAAAGTGCTCGAAAACCTGCGCGGCAAAGTTGTTGTTACGGACAAGCCCGTAACGGCCGAAGAGTTCCGGGCGCTGCACAGCTAATACCAGCTGCCAGCTCCGCTGATTTAAAAAGCCCTTACTTTGACGGTAAGGGCTTTTTTGTTGGTCAAAGGCAACATTACTTTGCTTCGTCCGTCTTCACTTACCTAACCGCGTGGGCAAGGGCCCGCGTTTCATTTTTCTTACCCATGCTGAATAAACAAGAGTTCCGCAAGTTTGCCGTGAAAGGCCAAGGCCTGAGCGGTTTGGGCGTTGACCAGTACATGAGCCACGTAGAAGGCCAGGTGCGCTCGGGCCTGATGCTGCCCACCGGCATGACGCGCTCCGTGATTGAGGAGCGCCCCACGCGCTTCGCCGAAATCGACGTGTTTTCGCGCCTTATTATGGACCGCATCGTGTTCCTGGGCACGGCCGTGGACGACTACATTGCCAACATTCTGACGGCGCAGATGCTGTTTCTGGAGTCAGTAGACGCCAAGAAGGACATTCTGCTCTACATCAACTCGCCCGGCGGTTCGGTGTACGCCGGCCTGGGTATCTACGACACCATGCAGTACGTGAACCCCGATGTGGCCACTATCTGCACCGGCCTGGCTGCTTCTATGGGCGCCGTGCTGCTGGCCGGCGGAGCCGAGAACAAGCGTTCGGCTCTGCCCCATGCCCGCGTCATGATTCACCAGCCCTCGGGTGGCGCACAAGGCCAGTCGTCGGACATTGAAATCACGGCCCGCGAGATTCTCAAGCTCAAGAAGGAGCTGTATGACATTCTGGCGAAGCACACTGGCAAAACCTACCAGGAAATCCACGACAACTCGGACCGCGACTACTGGATGCGGGCCGATGAAGCCAAGGAGTACGGCCTGATTGATGAGGTGCTGGAGAAGAAGCCGAGCACCAAGTAAATCACTGATTTCCGCTGATTTTTTTGATGGCGCTGATTTATCAGACGATATGAAAAAGCCCCTGCCGCAAGGCAGGGGCTTTTTTGTTGCACTATAGGTTGGGATTACAGCTTCAGGGTCAGGCCGACTTTTAACAGAGACTGGTCGTAGCCGACTTCGCCGAAGGCGCCGAACGAGTCGGAGAAGAAGTAGCGGCCGCCGGCAAAGATGCCCGAAGTAAACTCGTTGTAGCTGCTGGAGGCAAAGTCGGAGAAGTACGGGCCTTCGTAGCTGACGCCGCCGTGCCGCACGCCCAGGCCGACGCCACCGTAGGCATCAAACTGGGGAGTCACCGGGTAGTGCCAGGCGCCGCGCACCATCACGATGATGTCGTTGTACTTGATTTTATCGCCCCCGCCCAAGTCGTAGGACGCACCTTGGTAACCAATTATAGCCCCCAGGCCAAGCACGCCGGGGCCCAGTTCCCGAAAGCCCCGCTCGAAGGAAACACTGAAGGCCGGCGAAACCGAGGAGCTACCGCCAAAATAGCCGCTGCCATAGCTATAATAGCTGCCGATGCCAATGCCGAAGTTCAGCGCATTGGTGCCCACTTCGAAGGGGCCAACGCGGGTAGCGCGGGCTGAAGCAGCGGGCGCGGCTGGCGCGGGCGTTGGAGTAGCGGCAGGTTTGGGAGCCGGAGTTGCGGTTGTGGGTTTAGCAGCGGGGCGGGCCGCCGGCTGCGTGGCCGGTTTGGCTGCTGGTTTGGGTTTGGACTGCGCGAGGGCCGTGCTCGCGGGGGCTAGCGCCAGCAGCAGGGCCAGCAGGCGGTATTGAGTTGTTGTCATAGCGAAAAAGAAAGAGTAAGGGGATTAAGTGAAGTGAGCGGCTAGAGTCGCACCAGCTCGACGCGGCGGTTTTTGGCCTTGCCTTCTTCCGTGGCGTTGTCGGCCAGCGGCTTGGTTTGGCCGAAGCCGGCCGATTTGAGGCGGTTTGCGGCCACTCCCTGCGCAGTAAGGGTGGCTACCACGGTGCGGGCCCGGGCTTCGGAAAGCTCCTGGTTGTGGGCGGGCGTGCCGGAGTTGTCGGTGTGGCCTTCCACCGTCAGGTTGAGGCTGGGGTTGGCGGCCAGCAGGGCAATAATCTGGGCCACGGCCGGTTGAGCGTCGGGGCGCAGCGTGGCCTGGTCGGTATCGAAGTTGAGGTAGAGGGCCACGTGACCCTTGCTATCCAGCTCCTTTTTAAGGGCTTCGGCGGGCAGGACGGAGGCTTGCATGGGCAGGGCTTTTTTCTCCACTACCGTCAGCCAGTAGCCGGCGGGGTCGTCGTAGCGCTGGTACACTTCCACCCAGATTTCGCGGTCGGTGGCGCGCACCATATACACGCCCGCCTTCTCGCTGCTCCACATGCCGAAGCGGCCGCGGTGGCGCTCCTCATCCATCTTCAGCTTGGCGTCTTTGAACTTCTCCATGTTGCCCTCCCACACCGTCACGCCGCCCAGGTCGTGCACCAGCTTCTCATAGGTTTTTTCCACCTGAAAGAACGAGGCGCCCTTGCCGATGGCCTCAAACGTGGTAAGGCGCCCCTCCACGGGAATGAGCTTGACGCCGTCGAAAAACTCGTAGCGGTCGAAAGCCACGTCCTTGAATAAGTCGTTGAACTTGTCGTGGCTGACCTCGGGGTCCTTCACGGAGCCCTTGTGGTAGCCGTCGAGGATGCTGAAGTAGGGAAAAGCTCCGAGCTTGGGTGAAGCCACGGGCACGGCATTGACGTCGAAGCCCGCGGGCGCGGTCGGCTCCGCGGCGGGAGCGGCTGATGCAGGAGCAGCAGCTGGCGCAGGGGCTGGAGCGGGAGCCGTCGCCGCAGCTGCAGTCTGGACCGGCGCCTGGGCCGGAGTCTCTTCGTCATTGGATTTAGACGAGCACGCCACCAGCGAAGCGGCGCCGATGAGCATGAAGAGGCGAGTCAGGAAAAGCTTCATGGGAAAGAAAAGTTGAGCGTGGCGCATCTATTGTGCTACGAGGTTGGACTTGGACTGCAGGCTGGTCAACTGCGCGGCGTTGATGGTGGGCGTGCCGGCCGGGAAGGTGAAGTTGCCAGCCGAAAGCAGCAGCAGGGTTATCAGTCCACTGGTGCCCGAGCCACCACCCAGGGCCTGTTGAATCTGCGCCTGGTTGTAGCTGCTGCCATAAGACAAATTGCTGGCCGTGAGCGTGAATATCTGCAGCGGCTCGCCGGGCTGAGTGCTGCCGGCGGGAGTGATGATGAGCTGCGTGTCGTTGTTGGCCAGGGCCCAGGTGCCAACGTTAGACGTGGTGCCGCTGGCAGACGTGCTGGTAAGGCGGCCATCGGCGCCAAACCGATAGGTGTTGGCCGAGGTGGGAGCCACGCTGCGCGTACCTTCCACCCCATTCAGGGTGAGGCTCTGGGTGCTTTCTTTCCAGCTCACGGCCGTCAGCCGCTCGGAAGCTGAGGGGGTGGGCGGGGCGTCGTCTTTTTTGCAGCTGGAAACTAAAAGCAGCGCAGCTGGCAGAAGCAGAAGCAGGTTTTTCATAGCAAAAGGTTTGGTGGAGAGTGAGAACTGAAGAGCAGTTATTAGTATAGAAACACGTTGCGCACGTCAATTTTGCCGCCCGTGACTTGCTGGGTGGCGCCGTAGGTGCCGCCGGTATTGCGCACCCGCCCGCTGAAGCTGAAGGTGCCCTGAATGCGCTTGGTGGCCGGGTCCCAGCTGGTAATGACAATCTGGCCGACTGAGGCCGTGCCGGGCATGTGCTGGCTGTTGTAGGACGGCCCGCCGGGCACCGCTTCGGAGTAGGAAGCCACGCTAGGCCCGGAAGGCAGCACTTGATAAGTAGCGGCGCCGGTAAACTGCCCGATGCTCAGGGTAATGTCGTTGCCATTGGAGCGGCCGCGCAGCACCAAGCGGGCCGGCGCTTCCCCGGCCGTGGTGGTGCTGACGCGCGTGCCGTCCACATCATTAGTGCCCAAGGCCCGGAAGGTGGCTGTGCCCACCGTGGCGCTGATTTCATTATCGTCGGTCCCGCCGCTGGGATTCGCGGGCTGCGGGTCACTGCTGGATTTGGAGCAGCCCAGCGCGCAAACCAGTAGCGTGGCCAGGCCAAAGTTTCTGAGGTGGAGGTTTGTTGCTTTCATAGAAGAGAGATGTGAGGAAATGAGTGAAGCAGGGAAAGCGCCGTCAGCGCGCCGGGCGCAGCAGGCCCCAGTTCGTCAGCGCGTGCGGAGCCGGGGCTACCAGGCTGTGCCCCACCAGCTGGAAGCCCAGCCGCTGGTAGAAGCCGATGTGGGCCGGTATTTGGGTATCGAGGTAGCTGGGGGCGTGCGAGGCCTGGCGAATAGCCAGCGTAGCCTGCAGCAGGCGCTGGCCGACGCCTCGCTTCTGGGCATCGGGCCGCACTGCCAGAGCCAGCAGGTGGTGGTGAGGTGTGCTCAGGCTTTGGCGGCGCAGCCAGCTGGTAGCGGCCAGCAGCCGCTGCAGGCGCTGAAAGCCCGCAAAGCCCAGCCGCCAGGGCGCCGCCGGCAGCAGTCCCGCCCGCAGCAGGCGCGCCGGCGTGATGGCCACGCGGCCCGGCGAAAGCCAGATGGCCAGCGCCGTCTGCTCGGCGTTGGTGTATACGCTGCCGTAGAGCAGGCTGAAGCGCAGCAGTCCCCGTAGCAGCCAGGCCGCCTGGGCCGGCGCATCGGGCCCCTGACAGAGGTAGCAGATGGCCGGGTGAGTCGCCAGCGCCGACCCCAGCAAGTCAGTTGCCCAGGGCAGGTCGACGGTTTCCAGGTGGCGAGCAGGAGGGGCCAGGGTTTGCATCGGCTGGAAGTAAGAGTGAGGCGAAGCCAGGCAGCAGCCCCGCGGCAACAAGGGACGCTGACTTGGTAGGGCCAAAGGAAGAAGGCCCGGCCAGCGGGCGCCATTCGCCGGTGTTGCGCATCCATTCGTTTTTGTTGCACGCTGCCTTTTGCCCTGTTTATGAGGCATTAAAAAAGCACCTGAATAGAAATTCAGGTGCTTTTCAGGTAGTCGTTGGGCCTCTTTACAAATCCTACTGGCCTACTGCGGCTCCGAGGCCAGTTGCTTGGCCACAGCACTGGGCGGGTAGCCAAAGTGCTTGGAGAAGGCCGTGGAAAAATGCGTGGGACTACCAAAGCCCACCTGGTACGACACCTCAGCTACGGTGCCGGTGCGGGCCCGCAGCAAGGCCAGCGCCCGGTTGAGGCGGGTGACGCGGATGTACTCGCCCGGCGACTGTCCGGTCAGGGCCTTGAGCTTGCGGTGCACCTGAGTGCGGCTCATGGCTACGTCCGAGCCCAGCTGGTCCACGTCGAACTCCTCGTCGTCGAGGTGGCGTAGCACCGACTCGCTCACCTTGCGCAGAAACTCCTGGTCGAGCGAAGGCAGAGCGGCCACCGCGGCCTCGTGCGCCGCGAGAGGGTCGAGCAGCAGATGCGCTGCCGCAGGTGCAAAAGTCAATTCTTCCCCAGCATCGGCAGAAGCAGGCTGCGGCTCCGTAGTCGCCGGGGCCGGCATCTCCTCCCCTACCCGTCCAGGGCCAGGGTTGGCGTGGAACCGGGCCTGGATGCTGGTGCGCAGGTGCAGCAGGTTGCGCACCTGAGCACGCAGCTCGCGAGGGTTGAAAGGCTTGGCCAGGTAGCTGTCGGCCCCGGTTTCCAGTCCCTGCAGCTTGGCCTCGGCCGATGAGCGGGCCGTGAGCAGCACCACGGGAATGTGGCTGGTGGCCGGGTCGGTTTTTAGTTGCTGGCAGAGTTCGTAGCCGTCTAGGCCAGGCATCATCACGTCGCTGATTACCAGGTCGGGCACCTCGGCCCGCGCCTGGCCCAGGCCCGCCAGCCCATCAGCGGCCAGCAGCAGACGGTAGCCGGCCGGCTCTAGGGTGCTGCGAATGAGCTCCCGCACCTCGTCGTTGTCTTCAACAATGAGCACTAGCTCCGCATCGGGCGCAGCTGGAGGGATAACAGTATTATCGGTAGCTACTTCGGGCGGCTGGGCTGAGCTTGGCAGCGCTTCCGCGGCCGGAGCAGCCGGGGCGTGCAGTAGCCGCGGCAGGCTGACCGTGAACGTGGCCCCGGCTCCGAGTATGCTGCTCACCTCAATGGTGCCGCCGTGCAGCTCGGTCAGCTCCCGGGCCAGGGCCAGGCCAATGCCGGTGCCGGTGCGCGCCTCAGCGGCTGGAGCGCCTTGGTAAAACCGGTCGAACAAGTGCGGCAGATGAGCCGCGTCGATGCCCGGTCCTGTGTCGTGCACCATTAGCTGGATGCCCCCGTTTGGCGCGGCCAGTGCTGGCGGAGTTTCCTGCAGGCTTACGGTTACCGTGCCACCGCCGGGCGTAAACCGAATGGCGTTGGCTAGCAGATTGTTGCATACATCTTCCAGCTTGAGCGCATCAAATACGAAGGGCACGGCATTTTCCGGCACCTGGCAGCGCAGCACTACGCCCCGGCTTTCGGCCAGGGAAGCGAAGGAAGCTACCAGTTGCCGCACGAAAGTCGCCAGGTCGCCGGCGCTGGGCCGCAGCTGCAGGGCCCCGGCTTCAAGCTTGCTCAAATCCAGCAATTGGTTGATGAGCTGCAGCAGCCGGCGGGCATTGCGCAGAATGAGGCCGCCGCGCTGGCGCGTTTCTGCCTCGGCGGCCTCACTGGCCAGCTCCTCGGCCGGGCCCATTATCAGAGTAAGCGGGGTGCGAAACTCGTGGCTGACGTTGGTGAAGAAGTCGGTCTTGACGCGGTCGAGCTCCTGCAAGTGACTCAGGGCTTGCCGTTCGAGCTGGCGGTCGGCCCGCTGCCGCTCGCGGGCCCGGGTGTTGACGCGCACCGCGTACAGCGTGAAGCCGAACAAGCCAGCGTAGGCCAAATAGGCCCACCACGTGCGCCACCACGGTGGCTGAATACTAAAAGAGAAAGTTGCCGGCTGCGGGCTCCACACGCCTTCGTTGTTGGCGGCTACTACCTCGAAGGTGAAGTCGCCGGGCGGCAGGTTGGTGTAGGAAGCCGAGGTGGCGGCCAGGGGCCCCACCCAGCCCTCGTCGAAGCCCCGCAGCCGGTAGCGGTAGCGCACCTTCTCCGGGTTGGCGAGACTAATGCCGATGTAGTCGAAGGCAATGGTATTAAGCCGGTAGGGCAGCGCTGTCCCCGCCGCCAGGCTGGTATCCCGGAAGGCCACGCGCAGGCCCGTGAGCTGGGTTTGGGGCGCAATGCGGTTGGCGTGAGTCAGGGCCGGGTTGTAGTGCATCAGCCCGTTTACCGTGCCCACCCAGAGGCAGTTGCCGGCATCGAGCAGCACGGCATTCTGGTTGGTTTCGAGGCCCGCAAAGCCTTCGGCCAGGCTGTAGCTCACGGCCTTGGCGCTGGCGATGGTGAAGCAGTCGAGCCCACGGTTGGTGCCCAGCCACACGTGGCCGGCGCTGTCGCACTGCGCAAAGTACGGGTTCAGGGTTTGCAGCCCCGTTTCCAGGCCATAAGCCCGCAGTTGCCCGGTGCGGGGCTCAAAGCGCAACAGCCCGGCCCCGATGCTGCCCAGCCACAGCCGTCCCTGCTGGTCTTCGCTGATGGAGCCAATGCTGAGGCGGCCGGGCTGCCCATCCACCCGCCGGAAGCTAAACCGGCTGGCTCCGGCCTCGACGCGGATGAGGCCGGCGTCGTCGGAGCCCAGCCACACCTGGCCAGTGTGGTCACAAAATGCCTTCCAGAAGCTATTGCTGCTCAGTCCGCCGTGCTCCTCGTCGAAGGTGGTGAAGCTACCCGTAGCCGGGTCGAACACCGTGACGCCGGCCTGGCGGGTGGCCAGCCAGATGCGGCCCTGCCGGTCTTCGGCCAGACTGGCAATGCGCTGCCCCCGCAGGCCCGGCACGTGGTTGTAAGACGTCCAGCGCCGGGTGGCCGGGTCGTAGCGCAGGGCGCCTTCGGCCAGCGTACCCACCCAGATGCCGCCGCGGCGGTCGCGCAGCAGGCTGCGCACAAACTTCCCCCCAGCGCCGCCGGGCAAAGGCACCGTTTCGAGCAGCCGCCCGCCCGGTGAGTTAGTGTGCAGCGCCATTAGCCCCAGCCGGGTGCCTACCCAGTACTCGCCAGGGCCCAGCTTCAGGATGGCGTGTACTTCGTTATCAATCAGGCCATCAGCCAGGCTAAACTGCTGAAAACGCTCATCGGCCAAGTGCTGGCCCAGGCCGTTGTCGTCCACTATCCACAGGCTGCCTTCCCGGTCTTCGAGCAGGTCGTGGGCCTGGTCACTGTCGAAAGTGTGCTGCCCCGGAAAACAGGCAAACCGCTGCCCGGCGCCCGGTGCCCGACACAGGCCCTCGGCGGTGGTAGCCCATACTTTACCGTTGCGGTCCTGCACCACGCTCAGCACGAGGTTGGCGCATAGGCCCTCGGCGGTGGTGTAGCATCGGGTTTGCCAGTCAGCCCCGGCCGCCAGCTGCACCAGGCCGGTGGGCGTGGCGCACCAAAACAGCTGGTCATTAACCCGGTAAAAGCTATTCACCGCGTTTTTAGCCAGCAGCGGAGGCAGCTGCTGCGCCGGGGGCAGGCGCCGGCCGCTGCTAGCATCCAGCGCCACCAGACCGCGGGCTGTGGCTACCCAGAGCTGCCCCGCCAGGCCGGGTTTGATGAAGTTTACAGAGTCAGACGGTAAGCCCTGGGCCTGCGTGATGCGCGTGAGCAGAGTGTCGCGGGCCGTGCACTGCACCCGCAGCAGCCCCTGCCCGGCCGTGGCCACCCACACCACGCCGCCGGCCACTGGCAGCAGGCTGCGTACGTGGCCGGGCAGCCGCAGCCCCGGCAGCCGGCAGTGGTGAATGCGGCCCTCACGCAGCCACGACAGCCCGCCATACTCGTGCCCCAGCCAAATGGTGCCGTCAGCACCGGCGGCTACGGCCCGCACGTGGTTATCGGGCAGGCCCTGCCGGCCGTCGTAGGTGCGAAACTGCTGGCCGTCGAAGGAGGCCACGCCGCCTTGCGTGCCCGCCCACAGCAGCCCTCGTCCGTCCTGGCAGATGGAGTAGACGATAGTTTGCGGCAGGCCGTTGGCCGTGGTGTAGCGGTGCAGGGCCAGCGTCTGGCCATAAGCAGCGACGGCAATCAGCTGCCCTGCCAGTATTCCGACAACAACGCGCAACAGGTTTTTCACAAGCAGGCGGACGTGGATTTCTCAATCCATTGGTTGGCAAACCTCCACAATAGTACTACTGATTATAGTTTAAATCTACTCACTACCTATAACAACGATTGCCGGCGGTGGCAACTTCCGGGTACTTGGGTTGTTTGGGCACCATCCGGTATGCATCCTACGTTGCCCGTGTCGTACCTTTGAGTCCGTTTTGCCTAAGCGCAACCTTTTCCACCCTTTCGCACTCCTTCTTCCGTGGCCGAGATAACCTGTTCCTTTTGCAATAAGCCCAAGCGTGAAGTGGCCGTAATGATATCGGGCATCAATGCCCATATCTGCGAAAAGTGCGTGGGACAGGCCCAGCACATCCTCAGCGAGGAAACCAAGATGCAGAGCGCTGCCAACCAGCCGCGCTTCAACCTCATCAAGCCCCGCGCCATCAAGGAGCACCTCGACCAGTACGTGGTAGGCCAGGACGAGGCCAAGCGCGTGATGGCCGTGGCCGTGTACAACCACTACAAGCGCCTGATGCAGAAGGCCAGCGACGACGAGGTGCAGATTGAGAAGTCCAACATCATCATGGTGGGCGAAACCGGCACCGGCAAAACCTTCCTGGCGCGCACGCTGGCCAAGATTCTGCAGGTGCCCTTCTGCATTGCCGATGCCACGGTGCTCACCGAGGCCGGCTACGTGGGCGAAGACGTGGAGAGCATCCTCACCCGCCTGCTGCAGGCGGCCGACTACAACCTCGAAGCCGCCGAGCGCGGCATCGTCTACATCGACGAAATCGATAAAATTGCTCGTAAGAGCGACAACCCCAGCATCACGCGCGACGTGAGCGGCGAAGGCGTGCAGCAGGCCCTGCTGAAGCTGCTCGAAGGCACCAGCATCAACGTGCCGCCGCAGGGGGGCCGCAAGCACCCCGAGCAGAAAATGATTTCTGTGAATACGGAGAACATCCTCTTCATCTGCGGCGGTGCCTTCTCGGGCCTCGACCGCATCATCAAGAACCGCCTCAACACCAAGCCGCTGGGTTTTGCCAAAACCAACCTGGACGAGCAGATTGACACCGAGAACTTCCTGCGCTACGTGTCGGCCCAGGACATTAAGTCGTTTGGCCTGATTCCAGAGCTGATTGGCCGCCTGCCGGTGCTCACCCACCTCAACCCGCTGGACCGCAGCACGCTGCGCCTGATTCTGACCGAGCCCAAGAACTCGCTGGTGAAGCAGTACAAGCGCCTGTTCGACATGGAGAACATCGACCTCCAGTTCACCGAAGAGGCCCTGGAGTACATCGTGGAGAAGGCCGATGAGTACCGCCTCGGCGCCCGCGGCCTGCGCTCCATCTGCGAAAGCATCATGACCGACGCCATGTTCGACATGCCCTCCGATGCCGATACCGATGAGCTGACAATCAGCCTGAGCTACGCCCGCAGCAAGTTTGAGAAGTCGCCGCTGCGGCACATGCGGGCAGCGTAGGCGACATTCCGCATTGGGCTGAACCGAAAGAGCGACCTATCCAGGTCGCTCTTTTCGTTAAGTACTCGAATAAACAAACGTTTAGTCGGCCCTGTTTAACCTCACCCCCGTCCCCTCTCCGGCGGAGAGGGGAGCCAGTTCCGAAAAACGTCGTCTGGCTCCCCGTCTCCGCCGGAGAGGGGGGCTGGGGGGTGAGGTTGGCGGGGCCGCGCCGACTGCACGGCTACTTTTGAACGAGCACTTAACAATCTGATATGGCTGTTGTAGTGCTAGCCTTTCAGTCATCCCATTCAATAAAAAAGGCCCGTCGATTGACGGGCCTTTTCTTTTGGCAAAATCTGGAGGCTACTATTCCAGCACGATGCGCTGAACAGTAGCAGCTTCGCCGGCTACCTGCACCGTGAGCAGGTAGGTACCGGCGGCCAGCCCGGCCGTGGCCAGGTCGGCGGTGCTGCCGCTGAAGCTGCGGGTGCTTACCACCTGGCCCAGCACGTTGTGCAGAGTGAGGGTGGCTGCCTTAGCCGACGAAGCCAGGGTGATGTGCAGGCCCGACTTGGCCGAAGCCGGGTTGGGGTACACGCTGAACTGGCTGCCCGAAGCATTAGCCGTAGCCGACACTGCGGTAACGGTGAACGGACGGCCGTTGCTGGTGCCCGTGGGGCCGGTTACCGTAACGTTGCCCGTGGTAGCGCCCACCGGCACCCGGGTGGTGATGGTGGTAGCGTTTACAACCGTGTAAGTGGCGGTGGTGCCGTTGAACGACACGGCCGTAGCGCCGGTGAAGCCCGTACCGGTGATGGTAACGTTGGTACCCACGGGGCCGCTAACCGGGCTGAGGGTAGTGATGGCCGGAGCCGGTACGTTGGCACAGGTAGCGCTCAGGGCGAAAGCACCGTTGTCGTTCTGGTAGCCGGTTACAAATACCAGGTAGCTGGTGCCAGCTACAGAGTTGAAAGTAACCGAGGAAGCGTACTGGCGGGCGGCGCAGGTCACGTCGTCGTTGCCCGTTACGCAGGTGAAGGTGCCGCAGCTGCCAGTGTACACAAACAGCTTGGTATCAAATGTGGTGGTGGCGCTGCAGGTGCTCAGCGTGATGCTGCCACCGGTGCCCACAATGCGGTAGAAGACGCCGCCGGCATCAATGGTAACGCCACCGCAGGTATTGCTGGGGTCGCCGTTAGCCGTGCAGCCCTCGGTCGAGCCCGTCACGGTCTGCCCGCAAGCCAGGGGCAGGGCGTTAGCGCAGAGGTCGTTGGGCGGGGTTACTACAAAGTTGGCAGCCGACACGCCCGGTCCGCCGGGGCCGGTCACGGTGATGGGGCCGGTAGTAGTGCCGACGGGTACCGTCACCGTAATCTGCGTGGCCGAGTTGACGGTGAAAACCGGCGCGATGGTGCCGTTGAACGATACCGACGTGACGCCAGTGAAGTTGGTGCCGGTGATAATCACGACGGTACCCGGACCACCGGCCGCGGGCGAGAAGATGGTGATGGTGGGCGCCGGAATTACCGTGAAGTTGGTGGCCGAGGTGCCGCTGGCAATGGGGTTGGTCACGGTGATGGGGCCCGTGATGGCGCCAGCCGGAACCGTCACCGTAATCTGGGTGCCAGAGTTCACGGTGAAGTTGGTGGTGCTTATGCCGCCGAACGACACGCCGCTGGCCCCCAGGAAATTGGTGCCGGTGATGACCACCGTGGTGCCGGGCGAGCCGCTCGTGGGCGTGAAGCTGGTCACAGTGGGCGGATTACCCACTACGAAGCTCTGGGCCGAGGTAGCCGTACCACCCGGAACCGTCACGGTGATGGTGCCGGTGGTGGTGCCGGCACCTACGGTAGCCGTAATCTGCGTGGCCGAGTTCACCACGAACGTGGCCGGAGTGCCATTGAACGACACGGCCGTAGCGCCGGTGAAGCCACCGCCGAGGATGGTTACTACCGTGCCGGCTTGTCCGCCACCCGGCGAGAAGCTGGTGATAACCGGACCGGGGGCCGCTACGATGGAGAAGTTAGCGTTCGAGATGTCGAAGAAGTAGTTGTCAGCGGCTTCCACCATGATGCGGGCCGTCGACGAAGTGATGGCGGGCAGCGTTACAATGGCGCTGCCGTTGTTGGGCACGCCGCTCAGCAGCGTGGTCGGGTACGTCAAGCCGCCGTCGGTCGAGAGGCGGATGTTCACCGTGGCGCAGCTTACGGGAGCGGCGGTGGTGCCGGCTACGTTCCAGGTTACGGTTTGGGCAGCGCCACCGGTCCAGGTCACGGCCGTGTTAGGGGCCGTCACCACGAAGGGACCGGCCGTGCTGCTCACGTTCAGGTTGAGGAAAGCGCTGAAGTCAACGCCGCCGATAACGCCGGCCGGGCCGTTGTGCTGGTCGCGGGCCGTGCAGCGGAATTTCAGCGTGCGCGTCACCGTGGGCAGGCGCTCACCGATGTTGGTGGTGTTAGCCAGCAGGTTGCTCAGACGGGGGAAGTAGCGCGTGCCCGACACCGTGGGGTCGAACGAGCGGAACAGGGGCACGTTCTGGCCGGCCACCTGCGCAGCCGAGGGCGAGCCCTGAGCGCCCAGGTCCATTTCTTCCCAGGAATACGTCAGGGGGTCGTTTTCCGCATCGGTAGCCGTAGCCGTCAGCTTGAAGGGCGTGCCGATGGGCAGGGTCTTGCTTACCGTAGGCACGGTTACGGTCGGGGCCGTGTTGCCGGTGGCCAGGTTGGCCGTGGTGTTGCAGCTGGTCGACTCAATGAAGGTGCGCATCTCCTGGAAGTTGCCCGTGTGGAACGTGGCATCGGAGTTGGGCTGCAGGTCGTTGGCCGTGCCGCAGATGCCGGCGTAGGCCATGATGGTCGAGCCCGAGCCGGGCTCCCAGGCCGTAGTGGCGTTGCGGTTACCCCCGGCGCAGCTGCCGGCGTCACCGTTGAAGGGGTGGTTGCCGCCAAACTGGTGGCCCATTTCGTGGGCTACGTAGTCGATGTCGAAGGCGTCGCCAACGGGGCTCGGCGAGCCCGTCACGCCCTGGGCTTTGCGGGTGCCGCACACCACACCGAGGCCGGCAATGCCGCCACCACCGGTGCTGAACACGTGGCCAATGTCGTAGTTGGCGTTGCCAATGATGCGGTCGACGTTGGTTTGGTTCTGGGTGAGCATGGCTCCCCCGTTGTTGTTAGAGTAAGCGGGGCTGGGCTGGGTGCCGGTGCCGCTGAGGAAAATCAGCTGGTTGTTGTTGGCTACCAGCACCAGGCGCACGGCCAGCTCCTTCTCGTACACACCCACTACGCGGTTGATGGAGGTAACCTCGCCGGCCATTACGCCAGCGGTGGTGTTGCCTTTCGTTACCGAGTACTCAGGGGTGCAGGCCAGGGCCAGGCGGTAGGTGCGCAGCAGCGGGCCGCTGGGGCCGGCCAGGTTGCGGGCCGCGGTGTTGCTGGCCGTAGCCTGGCGCTGCTTGGCGGCGGCCAGGTCCTCGGCGCTGGGCGTAAAGCCGCAGGGAGCTACACCACCCACGGCAGCGCGGTTCATGTCCTTCTTGTAAAAGCTCAGGTAGTGCTGGGCATCGGTCCGGCTAACGGGGTCGATGTAGTAAGCACCCGTGGTGGGCGACAGCACCTGGGCGTGGAAGCCCTGGGGCGTCATGTCGAGGCGTACCGAAGCGTAGGCGTCATCTAGGCCCACACCGGCGTAGGTCTTGATGGCCGGGAACTGGGCGGCCAGGCCGGGCTCCATGATGGGAGCCTCTCGCACGGCGAAGCGGGACGTGCTGCCATCGGGCAGGGGCAGCGACAGCACCAGCGGAGCGGCGCCAGCGCGGGTTTCGAGCGGGGCCGTGGCCAGCGCCGCACGCATGGCGTTCACATCCAGCGTCAGCGGGCGCGAGCGGAACAGAGCCGCAGCCAGGGGCGAGTTGGTGGCGGCAGCCCGGGCGGCGCCGTCTTCCTGGAAATACGCGGGAGCCTGCCGCTGCTGGGCCTGAGCGCCCAGCGACAGCCCCAGCAGGGCCAGCACCGCGCTGGCCCGACGAAGACCAGCGGCAGCACTAAAGGACTTCGCTGGGCTCTGCGTGCCCCGCAAACGCATGTAATCTTGCTTCATGTAAAAATGAATGTCAAAAGGTTGTTGCCGTAAAGCTAAAAAAAAAGCGGCGCATCTTGAATAGGCGATGCGCTTTTTTGTACAAAATCTACCTGCCGGCAATTAGCTCGGCTTGTCTGGCCTCAATCGTTTGCGTTTCCTTCATTCCACTGCCAAGCCTACTTAGCCGCTAAAACGCAATACGCCGGCACATGGCCGGCGTATTGAATTATTTCAAGCTTAAAACAAGATTAAAACCAGTCGTGGCTACGCTTTCTGCAGATAGCCAACCATCAGTTCGGCGGCTTTACGGGCAGCCTGCTGGCGGCCCAGCTTCTCGCGCAGCTCGGCGTAGCCGGCCTTCATGCGGGCCATGTAGTCTTTGTCGGTGAGCAGCAGGCGCAGCTCGTCCATCAGGTTGCGGGCGTTGAATTCGTTTTGGATTAGCTCCTTCACTACCTCGCGCCCGGCAATGAGGTTGACGAGCGAGATATAAGGCACTTTGATGAGCATCTTGCCAATGGCGTAGCTCACGGCGCTGGTGCGATAGCACACAATCTGCGGCACGTCGAACAGCGCGGTTTCAAGAGTGGCCGTGCCGCTGGTTACCAGAGCCACTTTGGCGTGGCTGAGCAGGTCGAAGGTCTGGTCAAATACCAGGCGGATGCCGTTGCGCTCGAAGTGGGCGTAGTAGTTGCGGTCCAGGTTGTTGACGCCGGCCACCACGAACTGGTACTCCTGAAAGGCCGGCAGAATGGCCAGCATCTCGTGCAGCATCTCCTCAATCTCCTGCTTGCGCGAGCCGGGCAGCACGGCAATAATGGGCCGCTCGGGGTCGAGCTGGTTGCTCACGAAAAAGTCGGGCGAGGGCTGAAACTCCGCCACGGCGTCGGCCGTCGGGTTGCCGATGTAGTCGGCCGCGTAGCCATGCCCCTGGTAAAACTCCTTCTCAAAGGGCAGGATGAGGAACATCTTGTCGACCCAGGCCTTCACCTTTTCTACGCGGCCCTGGTTCCAGGCCCAAATCTTGGGCGAGATGTAGTAAAACACCTTGATGCCGTGCTTTTTGGCAAAGCGGGCTACGCGCAGGTTGAAGCCCGCATAGTCGACCAATATCAGCACATCAGGCTTGAAGGCTAATAAGTCCCGCTCGCATTCTTTCAGGTAGCCGCGAAACTTCAGCACGCTGGTGGCCGCTTCCCAGAAGCCCATGATGGCCAGGTCCTGGTAGTGGTGCACCAGCTCGCCGCCCTCGGCCTGCATCATGTCGCCGCCCCAGCACCGGAACTGCGCGGCGGCATCCTGCAGCTTCAGCTCCCGCATGAGATGAGCCGCGTGGAAGTCGCCCGACCGCTCGCCGGCAATCAAATAATACTTCATTTATCAATTAACATTTAACATTTAACATTCCGCTACCACTATTAACATCTTTTCAATACAAGCCGGTGAAATCAGCGTCACCAGAACATCTGCTAAATGCTAATTGATAAATGTTAAATGAATTTACCCGTAGTATTCCACGAAGTTGCGGGGGGTTTCGTAGAGCTTGATGCAGTGCAGCTGCGCCTGGGTTATGGCGGGCAGCTCGCGCTCCAGAATCTGCCAGAAGGCTACGGCCAGGTTTTCGGTGCTGGCCATCTGCCCGGCCATGAAGGGCACGTCGAGGTTGAGGTTTTTGTGGTCGACCTGGTCGGTGATATGGCGCTTGATAAGGGTGGACAGGGCCTTCAAATCCACCACGAAGCCGGTTTCGGGGTCAGGTTGGCCCTTCACCGTCACGATAAGCTCGTAGTTGTGGCCGTGCCAGTTGGTATTGGCGCAGGGCCCGAACACCTCCCGGTTGCGCTCCTCACTCCACTTGGGGTTGTAGAGCTTGTGGGCGGCGTTGAAATGTTCCTGGCGGCTGATGTATATCATTCTGTGGTTGTCAGTTGCTAGTTGTCAGTTGTCAGTTCGTTCTACGAAGGCTGACGTCAGAACAATCCTGACAACGGACAACGAACAACTGACAACTAAACCGTTTTCCGCAGCAAATATACGAAGAAGGGTACCCCGAACAGGGCCGTAACCAGGCCCACGGGCAGACCGGCGGGGGGATAGAGCAGGCGGGCCAGCAGGTCGCAGGCCAGCAGGAAATTGCCGCCCAGCACCGCGCAAAACACTAAGTTGTAGCGGCCTGTGGTGCCCAGCAGCCCCCGCGTGAGGTGGGGAATGAGCAGGCCCACAAAGCCCACCGGGCCGCACAGGGCCACCACGCCTCCGGTGAGGCCAGCCGCCAGCAGCACCAGCAGCCAGCGCCGGCGCGCCACCGGCAGGCCCAGGGCAGCGGCCCGCTCCTCCCCTAGCAGCAGCAGGTTGAGGTCTTTTTGCAGGAAGCTGAGCAGGAACAGGCTGCCAGCCAGGGCCAGGGCCGGCCAGGGCAGCACGCGCCAGCCGGCCCGCTCGAAGGAGCCAAAGGCCCAGAACACCACCGTGCGCAGGCTGCCCTCGGGCGTGGCCAGAAAGGTAGCCAGGCTGCCCAAGGCCGAAGCCAAAGCCCCCACGGCCACGCCGGCCAGCAGCAGCGGCGCGGGCAGGATGCGGCCCCGTCGGGTGCCCAGGGCCACTACCAGCAGCGTGGTGCCCACGCCGCCCAGCAGCGCCGCTACCGGCGGCAGGTACAGTCCCGCCACCGTCAGCGAGGGAAACAGCACGTAGGCCACAATGGCGCCCAGCGACGCGCCCGAGGCCGTGCCCAGCAGGTAAGGGTCGGCCAGTGGGTTGGTGACCAGGGTTTGCAGCAGGTAACCACTCAGGGCCAGGCTGGCACCGGCCAGCAAAGCCAGCAGCAGGCGCGGCAGGCGCAGCTCCACCAGCACCAACTGGGCCGGGTCGCCGGGGTTGTAGTGCCGCAGGGTGTTGAGGATAAAGCTGTAATCCGTAGCGAAACTACCCACGCGCAGGCCCAGCACCAGCAGGGCCAGCGTGAGCAGCAGGCCAGTACTCAGCCAGAAGAGCGGGTGACGCGAGGGCATCTAGCGGGCGGGCAAAGGCGGTGGAACAGGCTGGGCCCGTGTCAGCAGCTGGCGCAGCTCCCGCACCGATTCCACCACGCGGGGGCCGGGGCGCTCCATCAGGTCGCCGGTAATGGGAAATACAGCCCGGGTCTGGTAGGCTTTGATGCGGCGCAGCTCGGGGTAGTTTTTGAAGAAGGTGCTGTCGAGCTTGCCGAAGCGGCCGCCGAGCAGCACGTCGGGGTTGAGCTTGAGAATATACTCGCGGGTGAGGGCCGGGAAAGGCTGGGCGAAGGTTTCCTGCACGGCATTCTGGCCGCCCGCCCAGGCAATCTGGTCGGTAAACAGGGTATTCTGGCCGTGACAGTAGATGGGGTCCTGCCAGGTAATGGCCAAGACGGCGGGCTTGCCAACACCACAAAACCTCGTGAAGCTTTTCAACTCCTTGCGCAACGAATCCGTCAGCTTTTGTGCCTGCTTTTTGCGGCCCAGCAGTCGGCCCAGGTCGTCCATTCCCCGAAATACGTCTTCCACCTCGCGGTAACGCTGGTAGTACACCGGAATGCCTAGTTCCTGCAGGCGCTGGGCATCGTCGGGCGAGGTAATGCCTTCGATGGTGAATACCGCATCAGGGCGCAGGGCCACCAGCTTTTCCATGTCCAGCGGGTAGTTGTTGACCACCGGCTTGCGCAGCACGGCGGCGGGGAAGTTGTCCTGGGGCGTACGGGCGACGATGGTGCTGGTATCGGCCACGGCGTACAGCATTTCGGTCATGCTGGGAGCCAGGGCCAGCACGCGCCGGGGCTTGGCGGGCAGGCTCACGGTGCGGCCCAGGTCGTCGCGCACAGTCCTGCTGGGCTCTTGGCGCGGCTCAGGTTGACAGGCCAGGGCTAGCAGGAAAGGCAGGAGAAACGGGAAACGGCGCATAGCGCAAAGGTAGGCGCGGGGTTTGGGGCGGGATGCTATGGATATATCACACCAATTACCTGCTTTAAAATGTAGCACCAGCTGTTTAGGCTGCTAGCGCTAAATTACCCCAGCAAAAAAGCTTGCATCACAATGCATTAGGTAGTACGCCAGTCCGCTGGCAGTGATGGTTACTTTCACTTCCTTCACCGACCAATCTGCGCTTTTTGATACCTCAACTTGAGTTGCGATAAAGTCGACCGTTAAATTGGGCATTACCACCATTTCTTCTCCGGTAAAAGTCGTGCCTTCGTAAAACTGCACGTAACCGTGGTCATACAGCTCAATTAATCCATTATGCACTTGCTGCTGGATTTCAGCTGCGGATAAGCGTGCTTGGCGCTGCTGGAAAATGGACAACAACTCCCAAATAGCAGTGAAATGGTCTTCCACATCATTGAGCAGCCAGCAATGAACAAAAGATGGACTAAGGCTCATATCCTTTCAAACAATAAGGAGTAGGTATTGCTATCTGCTAACAAGGTAGCGAATGGGCTACTGTTATATGCCTTTGCAACCAACCCTGCCGCTTTACCTTTGCCCCCTCTCCAATCCTGCCCAGTATGATAGTCGTCACCGGCGCGGCCGGCTTTATTGCCAGCTGCCTTGTTTCCCGCCTGAACGCGGCCAATTTCAACGACGTGGTGGTCGTTGACAATTTCTCCGTGGAAAAGAAGCTGCCCAACATTCAGGGCAAGAAGCTGCGCGAGTACGTCGACCGCAACGAGTTTTTCGACTGGCTGGATAAAAACCACGCGCAGGTGGAGTTCATCTTCCACCTCGGCGCCCGCACCGACACCACCGAGCAGGACCGCGCCGTGCTCGACCTGCTGAACCTGAACTACTCCAAGCAGATGTGGCAGGCCTGCGTGCGCTACCAGCTGCCGCTGGTGTACGCCTCCTCGGCCGCCACCTACGGCGACGGCACCCTGGGCTACTCCGATACCGACGAGGCCCTGTTCCCACTCTACCGCCCCCTGAACCCCTACGGCGAGTCGAAAAACGACTTCGACAACTGGGCCCTGGCGCAGGAAGAAAAGCCCTACTTCTGGGCCGGCCTGAAGTTTTTCAACGTGTACGGCCCCAACGAATACCACAAGGGCCGCATGGCCTCGGTTATCTTCCACGCCTTCCACCAGATTCAGCAGACGGGCTCCATGATGCTGTTTAAGTCCCACAACCCCAACTACACCGACGGCGGGCAGATGCGCGACTTCGTGTACGTGAAGGACGTGGTGGACGTGTGCTTTTTCCTGCTCAACCACCGCAAGGATTCAGGCATCTACAACCTGGGCAGCGGCGAGGCCCGCACCTTCCTCGACCTGGCGCTGAACACCTTCGCCGCCCTGGGCCGCACGGCCGACATCCGCTTCAAGGACACGCCGGAGGACATTCGCGACAAGTACCAGTACTTCACCGAGGCCGATATGGGCAAGCTGAAGGGAATAGGCTACAGCCAGCCCTTTACCCGGCTCGAAGATGGCATTGCCGACTACGTGCAGCACTACCTGCTGCCGGGCAAATACTACTAGTAGCGCGGACTTTCAGTCCGCGTTTGCCGGTCTGGCCCATCGTTCTCATGCGCGGACTCGCAGAGTCCGCGCTACACTAACCTAGCTGCCTGAACGCCGTTTGAGGCTACATTCACCCGCTTTCCCCGCTCCCGACCGTGACCCAGTCTACCGCCCGGCCCGTCGTCATTACCATTGTGGGCGGCGGCTTCGCGGGCTCGGCGCTGGCCGTGCAGCTGTACCGGCAGCCGGAGCTGGCCGGGGCCAGCATTCACTTAATTGAACCCCGGGAAAAGCCCGGGCCTGGCCTGGCTTATACTGCCCGCCGGCCGGAGTACCTGCTCAACGTGCGCCCCGGCTCCCTGAGCTTTTACCATGACAAGCCCGCCCACTTCCTGCACTGGCTGCAGCAGCAGCCCGAAGCCCGGCAGGGCGTGCCCGACTTTGCCTCCCGCGCCACCTACGGCCGCTACCTGACCGAAGAAGTAGCCGCCGTGCTGGCCGCGCCCAGCCCTAGCGGCAACCGCGTGCATTGGTACAATACCAAAGCCCTAGCCGCGCCCCTGCACGCGGATGGTCGCCGCCACGTTGCCCTGGAAAACGGCGAAGTCATTGCCAGTCACTACGTGGTGCTGGCGCTCGGCAACTTCCCGCCCCCTCCCCCGGCGGGCCCGGACCTCGCCTATCTGGACCACCCTGGCTACCACGCCGACCCCTGGGCCGCCGGCAACCTGCGCCGCATCGGAGCGCACGACTCGGTGCTGCTTATCGGCTCGGGCCTGACGGCGGTGGATGTGCTGCTGGCCCTGCGCCAGGACGGGCACGAAGCGCCCGTAACGGTAGTAGCCGGGCACGGGCGCTGGCCCGCCGCCCACGGCAAAGTGGGCGCCACCTACCCCAGCTTCTACTCTGAGCTGGCCAATGAAACCACCGTGAGCGGCGTGCTGCGCACCGTGCGCCGCCACATTCGCGAGGCCGCTGCCCAGGGCATAGACTGGCGGCCGGTGCTCGACTCGCTGCGGCCCCACTTGGGTCATATCTGGGCGGCCTGGCCCCTGGCCGAGCAGCGCCTGTTTTTGCGCCACTGGGCCGGCATCTGGTCGGTGGCCCGGCACCGCAGCCCGCCCGAAAATGCGGCGGCCCTGGCAGCCCTCACCCGGGCGGGCAAGGTGCGCCTCACCCTGGGCCGGGTAAGTGAGATAAAGCCGTTTGGCAACCACCTGGAAGTGCGTATCAAGCCCGGCAACGCGCCCGGCACCTGGTACCCCATGCAGCACGTGGTGTGCTGCGCTGGGCCCCTACTAGACTACAGCCGCATTCAGGAGCCCCTGGTTGTTGGCTTGCGCGAAGCCGGTGAGCTTACGCCCGACCCGCTACGCTTGGGCATGCTCACCGACGAGCACGGCGCGCTGCTCAGCAGCGCAGGCGTGGCTGCAGATAACCTGTTTACCCTCGGCGCCAGCCGCCGCCCAGCTTACTTCGAGTCGACGGCCGTGCCGGAGCTGCGGCAGCAGGCGGCGGCATTGGCAGAGGAGCTGACGCGGCGAATCGGCATGTAAAAAGCCGCTCCTCAAAACTGAGGAGCGGCTTTTTATATTTCAGACTCGACTACTCTTAAGCGGCCATGCGCTCCTGGCTGGGATACAGCGGAACGACCGGCGTTTCGGGAGCGAAAAAGGAAGCGCCAGGTACCAAGGCAGGCTGGGCCTGACCAACGGTTTCGTCGGCTACGCGGCGCAGGGCGCGCATCAACAGATATTTATACTTTTCGGCGTCGGCCAAAGCCTGGGTTACGGCTTGCACGGCATCGTCGTAGGCCACCACCGGCTGCAGCTCACGGCGCGGACGGCGGGCTTCGAAGACGTGTTTTTCGAGGTATTCGGCGGGTGATTTCATAGCTAAGATGGAGGCGGGCCAGTTAGGTAGCCGCGCTGATAATCAAACCCCAAAAACGGCTTTTTCATTCCAAATAAGGGCCTTTTTCTATAGTAAAATGCCGCCAAAAAGAACGACCAACAGTATGGTGTAGAGACGCATATTTGCGTCTCCAAGACCGCGCCGTTAGAACAACTGGTATCGTTCGATTCAATCGTTCTTACGGGAGACGCAAATATGCGTCTCTACAATCGCGCTGTTAGAACCAAAGCCCGTCAATCTGCAATTTTCAGCACCACTTTGCCGAACTGCAGGCCCTGCTCCAGGCGGCGCAGGGCGGCTTCGCCCTCGGCCAGGGGGAATACTTCGTCCACAACGGGTATTATCTGGTGCTCAGCCACCAGGGCCAGCATATCGGCGAAGTCCTGCTCGGTGCCCATGGTGGAGCCCAGGATGCTGAGCTGCTTCCAGAACACCCTGGCCGGTGGCAGCTGCGGAATGGCGCCCAGCGTGCCGCCGTAGAACACGATGCGCCCGCCGGGAGCCGCCGCGTCGAGCAGGGCGTTGAAGCCCGGGCCGGCCGCGCTGTCGATGATGACGTCGAAGGGCCCACCGGCCTGCTTTACCAGCGTGGCGGCCCAGTTTTCTTCTTTGTAGCTGATACCGCCCCGCACGCCCAGCGCCTGGGCCCGGGCCAGCTTGTCGGCCGAGCCGGAGGTAACCCACACCTCGGCGCCGCGGGCCAGGCAAAGCTGCACGGCTACGATGGCCACCCCGCCCCCGGCCCCGGTCACCAGCACCCGCTCGCCGGGCTGCACCTGGGCGCGGGTGAAGGCTGCCCGGTAAGCGGTAAGGCCGGCCAGCGGCAGCGCGGCGCCCTGCTCGAAACTGAGGTGGGCCGGCATGGGCTGCAAGTAATGGGCCGGCATGCTGATGTATTCGGCGAAGGTGCCGGGGTCGGGCATGCCCAGCACGCGGAAGCTTTTGCCCTGGGCCCGGGGGTTGTCGCCCCAATCCACGCCGGGGTAAATGAGCACGGCAGCACCCACGGCGGGAGCTTCCGTCACGCCCTCGCCCCAGGCGGCTACGGTGCCGGCACCATCAGCTCCCAGCGTGCAGGGCAGGCGCAGGCCCGCGTACTGCCCCTTCTGAATCCACACGTCGCGGTGATTGAGCGCAGCGGCGTGCAGGCGCACCAGCACCTGGCCGGCGGCGGGAGTTGGGGTTTCCACTTCCCGCAGCACGGCGGGTTGGTGGATAGCGTCGAGCTGAAGAGCTAGCATTCGGTGAGGTGGTGATTTAGTGAAATGGTGAGTTGACGTTCTGGAGGAAGCCTGCTTACGCAAGGCCGGCTCGTGACCAATCAAGTAAGACGAATTACAAAGTTGGAAGAATAAGGCGGCCTTATCCCCTATCCCTTGCTCCTTATCTCTTATTCCCTGCTCCCTTCTCTCCTGCTGACTTCAGCCCCACCAGGGCAAGGGGGCCGGCCACGAGCAAGCCGGTGAGCAGGCCGCCGACGTGGGCAGCGTTGTCGATGTTGCCGGTGAGGCCGGAAATGAGGTTGCTGCCCACCAGGTAAAGCACCAAGCCCAGCATGGCGCGGCGGTTAAACTTGTCGAGCACCAGGCGACGGCTGAGCAGCAGCACGATGAGCAGGCCGTAGAGCCCGAAGATGGCGCCGCTGGCCCCCACGGAGTTGACGCCGCCGGTGTGGTACCAAAGGCTGGCCAGGGCCCCGCCAACGCCGCTCACCAGGTACACCAGGGCCATGCGCCCGGCTCCCACGCGGGCTTCAATCAGCACACCCAGCAGCCAGAGCGAAAGCATGTTTAGCAGCAGGTGCGAAGTACCGGCGTGCACAAACAGGCTCGTAACCAGGCGCCAGGGCTGGCCGTGCAGGGTGCGGTCGGAAATGTTGGAGCCCCACAGCACCAGGTCGTGCCCCGAGGGCTGAGTGGCCGACACGCCGCTGAGCAGCATGGCCCCGAACACCAGCAGGTTGAAGTGCAGCAGCACGGGCGTGGTGGCGAAGTCGCGGGAGGGAATGAACAGCCCGCGAAACAGCTGAATCAGCAGGCTGCGCCAGGTTTCGGGGCGGGCGGGGGGCGGCGGGGGCTGGGGCGTGCGTATGTCGGGCAGCAGGCCCCGGCGCTCCAGCTCGGCCACGGCGGCCGCGCCCACCGCCGGCGGGTAGCGCGCCGCGTTCTGGGCCAGATACAGCAGCTCGGCCTCGGTTTTTTGGGCGAAGAGCTGGGCGGCCAGGGCCGCGGTGGAGCCGGGGGTGGGCCCGTCGGCAGGGTCGTTGGAATCAGGCGGGGGAAGCGGCGCCATGGGAGGTTGTCGGGGACGGGAGAAATGCTAAGCACGGGCCAGGCCATTTGGTTTGGCCGGGCCCGCCAGCTTGCGCTGGTACAACCCTCAAGGAACAAGCCAGCATGCCGAGCCCGCCACTTTGCCAGTACGGACGCTACAGGTGAATGGTGCGCACCTGCGCCCGGTAGGGCTTGCCCGTGACCGGCGACTTGGGCAGCAGGCCGCTGAGCAGGTTTTGCACGTCGGCATCGCGCTGCCTGGTGCGCGCATCTTCTACCGGCTGGTGGGCTTCGACCAGGGGCGGCAGGTCTGACAATCCTTCCTGCTGCTGCGTCGACACCCGCGACATGCGGTCGAGGTGGTCGGCCATCACCGGGCCAAACTTGTAGCTGTACACCAGTGCCTTGTTCATCTGCTGCCAGTGCCCCTGCACCAGGGCCACCTGGTTGCTGAACAGCTCGTTGGCCTTGCCGGTGCGGGCTTCGTTGGTAAGATACTCGGTGAGGGTCTGGGCCGTCCAGAAGCGCTTGCTCAGCTCGCGGTACTGGCGCAGGGCCATGGCGTTGGCCTGCTCGGCAGCGGGCACTTTCTTGAGCTGCAGCTCGATGCAGCGCTGTACTACGGCGTCGTAGGTGGGCATGGCGGCCGTGGGCACGTCCACAAGGCGGGGCGGCGCTTTGCGCTTCTTGGCCTCCACCACGGCCGGGGCCGCTTCCTCGCTGCTCTGGCGCGTCACAAACCAGCCGCCGCCCAGTAGCAAGGCAGCGCCCAGGCCCAGCCAGAGCGCGGTGCGGCTGCTGCCACCCGAGGCAGGCACCGGGCTTACGGGTGCGGCGCTGGCTGGTGCGGCACTGGCGGGAGCCACGCCGCGGGCCCGCAGCTCACGCATGGCGGCGGCCACCAAATCGGCGTGGTACAGGCTGGGGTTCCGGGCCAGGAACAGCAGTTCATCGTTGGTTTTTTGCTGAAGCGAGTCGCGCGAGGAGTCCGACACGGGATAATCGAATAAGAATTGAAGAATGAGGAATGCATAATTCCTGGCCACTAGGCGCCGACAAGTTCGCGCCTGAAAGCCAAATTATCACGCACCCCGACTCAACCGCCTAGGGCCGGGCGCGTAAAGCCCAACCATAGGGCCACTACGGCTTGCTCCTTCTTTTCCATTTCAAATTCCACATTTCCCATGCCTGACCCGCAGCAAAACCCCACCGACCCGCGCCCCGACCAGGCCCCAGCTACTCCTCAATCCCAACCGCAAACTGAGCAGAACCAGCAAGTAGACCCCGCCAAAAGCACCCAGGAGAACATGGGCGACGGCGCCGGCATTCGTGGTGACTACGGCGACGCCAGCCAGACCAACGGTATGGAAGGCGGCCCCGACGAGCCCCGCACCGATACTGAGCTGACGGGCTCGTGAGGTAGAGGCTTTGTAGGACATCAAATAAAAGAACGTCATGCTGAGCGCAGCCGAAGCATCTTGCGTGCGGCAGTAATCCTTTTAATGGGATATACTCTCGTGAGCAAGATGCTTCGGCTGCGCTTTGCTCCGCTCAGCATGACGTTCTAATTTATCTAGCAAAACTGCCTACAGCACGACGTACCGGCCCCCTGCGCCGTAATTTGCGGGACTTTTCGTGTTGCTGACGTTTGTTGATGCTCCGTTTTCCCGCCGCTGGCCTGTTCTACTGCTTTTTTTTCTTACTGCTTACGGGCCTGGCCCAGCCGGCCCGGGCCCAGGCTGAGGCCGACAGTAGCGACGTGGCCCCGCCCAAGCGCGAGCTGCGGGCCTTCTGGATTGCCACGGTGGCCAATATCGACTGGCCGGTGCAGCGCGGGCAGAGCCCGGCCCAGTACCGGCGCGACTATATTAAGCTGCTCGACGCCGGGCAGCAGGCGGGGCTGAACGCGGCCTTCGTGCAAATCCGGCCGGTGTCGGACGCGTTCTACAAATCCAGCCTGGAGCCCTGGAGCAAGTACCTCACCGGGCAGCAGGGCAAGGCTCCGGCCGGCGGCGACGACCCCCTGCCTTTCCTCATCGACGAGGCCCACAAGCGGGGCATGGAGTTCCACGCCTGGTTTAATCCCTACCGGGCCACCATGGACTCGGTGACGCGCACGCTGGCACCCACCCACCCCCTGAAGCGGCATCCGGAGTGGTTTATCAAGTACAACGGCCAGTACCTCTACAACCCCGGCCTGCCCGAGGTGCGCGCCTACATTAAGCAGGTAATCATGGATGTGGTGCGGCGCTACGACATCGACGCCGTGCACTTCGACGACTACTTCTATCCCTACCCCGAAGCCGGCAAGGTGTTGCACGACGAAGCGGCCTTTCAGGCTTACAACCCTGATAGCCTCAAGCTGGGCGACTGGCGCCGCCAGAACGTGAATGCCCTCATCCACGACCTGCACGACAGCATCCGCCTGGCCAAGCGCTGGGTGAAGTTCGGCATCTCGCCCTTCGGCGTGTGGATGAACAAATCCAAGGCCTTTCCCGAAGGCTCCGACACCCGCGCCGGGCAGCCGTCCTACGCCAACCTGTACGCCGACACCCGCCTGTGGCTCAAGGAAGGCTGGATTGACTACATCGTGCCCCAGCTGTACTGGAGCTCGAACTTTCGCCTCTGTCCCTACCCTGTGCTGGTGGATTGGTGGGCCAAGAACCGCTTCGACCGTCACCTCTACATCGGGCACGGCACCTACCGCATGCTCGAAAGCACCCGCTCCGACACCACCTGGCGCAACCCGCGCGAGCTGCCCCGGCAGATTCGCCTCAACCGCAGCTACGACGGTGAGGTGGCCGGCAGCGTGTTCTTCTCGGCCCGCTCGGTGCTGAAAAACCCGCTGGGCACCACCGACAGCCTGCGGCGCGACTTGTTCCGCACCCTGGCCCTGGTGCCGCCCATGCCTTGGATGGACGCCGTGCCGCCCCGCCCCGTGGCCAACGCAATGCTCAGCCGCGCCAATGCCCAGGTGACGCTGAGCTGGGCGGCCAGCCCGCCCGCCCCCGACGGTGATGTAGCCGCCTACTACGCCCTCTACCGCTTCGACGGCGACGAGACGCCCACGCCCGACGACCCGCGCAACATCCTGACTTTGTCGCGCCCCGCCCCCGGCCAGCCCGGCGCCTTCGTAGACACCACCGCCGTGCCCGGCCAGGCCTACGCCTACTACCTCACCGCTTTCGACCGCCTGCACAACGAAAGCCGCCCGGTGCGCCTCTACACCAGCGGCCAGCTGCCCGTGGAAGTGGTGAAAGCCGCCGTGCCCGGCAATCCCGAAACGGCCGCCGTTAAGCCACCGGTGGTGGCGGCGGCTCCCAATGCTACGCCTTCCGAAGCCGAGCTGGTGAAAGTCAAAATCAAGCAGGCCGAAGACAAAGTGAAGGTGAAAGCCGAAGCGAAAAAGAAGCGCGGCTTCTTCAGCCGGCTGTTTGGGCGGAAGTAGCCTGGCCCTGGCAGATTGTAGAGACGCGAATACGCGTCTCCCCGGTGAACGATGGTTGTTCTGGCAGGAGACGCAAATACGCGTCTCTACATTCTCCAACCCGCTGCGCTTCCGGCCTTGGATTGGGCGCTACTTTCGGGGCTCTCTAGCTGCGCTTATGCCCTCCCCTGCTGCTCCGCCTTCCATTCGCCTGGTTTCACTCGACGTGTTCCGCGGCCTCACCGTGGCGCTGATGCTGCTCGTGAACCATCCCGGCGACTGGGGCCACATCTACGCCCCGCTCAGCCACGCCGAGTGGCACGGCTGCACGCTGGCCGACCTGGTGTTTCCGTTTTTCCTGTTCATCGTGGGCGTGAGCACGGCGTATGCACTGGGCACAGCCAAAGCTGAAGACCGGCGCAGCCCTGCCCTGCGGCGGGTGCTACGGCGGGCGGCGCTGCTGGCGGGCCTGGGGCTGTTTGCTTCCACCTGGCTCGACTTCGACCTGAGCACGCTGCGCATCCCCGGCGTGCTGGTGCGCATTGCGCTGGTGTACGCGGCCGGGGCGGGGCTTTTTCTGTACACCTCCTGGCGCGGGCAGCTGGCTCTGCTGGCGTTGATTCTGGCGGGGTACGCGGCGCTGCTGCAGCTGGTGCCTGTGCCCGGCGTGGGCCCGGCCAACCTGGAGCCAGCCACCAACCTGGGTGCCTGGCTCGACCGGCTGGTGCTGGGCGAAAACCACCTCTGGAAGGAAAGCCGCACCTGGGACCCCGAAGGCCTGCTGGGTACGCTGCCGGCCATTGGCACCGGCCTGCTGGGCTTGCTGGCCGGGCAGTGGCTGCGCGGCTCAGCCTCGCCCATCGGCCGGGTCATGGGCCTGACAGGTGCCGGGTTTGCGCTGGCCGCGGCCGGCCTGGTCTGGAACACCTGGTTTCCCATCAACAAAAGCCTGTGGACCAGCTCCTACGTGCTGTTTACGGGTGGTATGGCCACGCTGGTGCTGGCCGTGCTGTACTGGCACTGCGACGTGCGCCGCCGCCAGGGCTGGACCTGGCCGTGGCGGGCGCTGGGCGTGAATGCCCTGGCCGCCTTTTTTGGTTCCAGCATCATCGCCCGCAGCCTCAACCGGGCTCATATCGGCGGGCTCAGCGTGAAAGATTTTCTGTATCAAAAGGGCATCGCGCCCTGGTTTGAAAACCCCAAAACGGCCTCGCTGGCCGGAGCCGTGGTCAGCCTGCTCATCTGGTGGGCGGTGCTGGCCTGGCTCTACCGCCGCGGCTGGGTGTGGAAAGCGTGACGTGAGGCTTTGCCTTCTGTCATTGCGAGCATGTGGCGCATCAAGCCAGGGACGAAGCAATCCGTCCTCTAGCATTCAGTCACCAGGTAACCCCAGACATAAGAAGTCCTTACGAGCGGTTGAAGTGTCCGAGCTTTTCACATTAGCAGGCTGGTCGCTGAGAACAGGACGGATTGCTTCGCTGTGCTCGCAATGACACTTTTTTGCTGACAACTGACAACGAACAACTGACAACTAAAAACCAATGAAAATCCTCATCATCGGCGGGGGCAACATGGGGCTGACGTATGCGCGCAGCTTTGTGCGTGCCCACATCACCTCGCGGCTGGATTTGCGCCTGCTGGCCCGCTCGCCGGAGCAGGTGCCAGCCCTGGCGGCCCACGAAATCGGCACGGTGTGGGGGCAGCCCCAGGACTGCGTGCCGGGCGCCGACATCATCATTCTGGCCGTGAAGCCCCAGGACTCGGCGGCGCTGTTTGCCGCTCTGCGCGGCATGGTGCAGCCCCAGCAGGTAGTGCTGAGCATCATGGCCGGCGTGCGCATTGATACATTGCGCAGTGAGTTGGGCACGCCGAAAATCATCAGGGCCATGCCCAACCTGCCGGCCCAGATTGGCATGGGCATGACGGCCTTCACCAGCACCGACGAGGTGACGCGGGCCGAGCTGGTGCAGGTGCAGAACCTGCTGTCGACCACCGGCAAAACGGTGTACGTGGAAGCCGAAAGCGCCATCGACGCGGCCACGGCCATCTCGGGCAGCGGCCCGGCCTACGTGTACTACTGCATGGGTGCCCTCATGGATGCCGCCGCCCAGATGGGCTTCGCTCCTGCCGAGGCCGAGCTGCTCGTCAGCCAGACCTTCCGCGGCGCCGTGGAGCTGTACTCCCAGGCCGGCCTGAGCTGCGACGACTGGATTGCGCGGGTGGCATCCAAAGGCGGCACCACCGAGGCCGCCCTGCGCGCCTTCGGGGCCGGGCAGGTGCGCGAAGGCCTCGTGGCCGGGGCCGATGCAGCACGTAACCGGGCCGAAGAACTAGGCCAACCGGGCTAAGCGCCGGGCCTGACGAGAATCAGGCGGCAACTCTGAGTCTGCTCATAAAGCAGCCCGCCAGCACCGCCCATTTTTGAGCGGGCCAATCCTGGGCCCCTCCTACTCCAACAACCTACGGCTTGCTGCCCGATGAATACAGTTTCTCCTACCCCAGCCACTGCCACCACACCCGCTCAGTCAGAGCGACGCTTTCTGGCCGGGCCCCGGCCGCGCCACAGCGAGCTGCAATTTCTGTGGACGGTGCTGCGCGAGTTTCTGCAAGGGTTCCGGGTGCTGCACTTTGTGGGCCCCTGCGTATCGGTGTTCGGCTCGGCGCGGGTGGCGGAGGGCTCGCCCTACTACGAGCTGGCCCGGCAGCTAGGCGCGGGCCTGAGCCGCCAGGGCTTCACGGTGATGACCGGCGGCGGGCCCGGCATTATGGAAGCCGCCAACCGCGGAGCGCGCGAGGCCGGCGGCCCTTCGGTGGGCTGCAACATCGTGCTGCCCCGGGAGCAGCAGCCCAACCCCTACCTCGATAAATGGCTGGCCTGCCAATACTTCTTCGTGCGCAAGGTGCTACTCATCAAATATTCCTTTGCCTTCGTGATTATGCCCGGCGGCCTGGGCACCCTCGACGAGCTATTCGAGGCGCTGACGCTGATTCAGACCCGAAAAATCCTGGACTTCCCGGTCGTTGTGGTCGGCCGTCAATACTGGCAGCCCCTGCTGGCGCTGCTGGCCCACATGAAAGAGCAAGGCATGGTGGCTCCCGTCGACCTGGAGCTGCTCACCTACACCGACTCGGTGGAAGAAGCCCTGACTCATATCGAGGAGCACGCTGTGGTTAAGTTCAAGCTGGTGGCGGCGCGCCGGCCCCGGCGCAGGTGGTGGCTGGGCGAGTAACCAGTGCTTAAAAAGCCTGGCGCTGGTCGTACTCCAGCGTGTCGACGGTGAAGTGGGCATAGGCCTGACGGCGGCCGTCCATTACCCAGCTGCCTTCTATCACGGTGGGTACCCGCACGCCGTGCAGCCGGCGGTATTTCGTGGTGCGGCCCACCCAGGGCAGCAGACCCTGGTCGCCCTGGTGGCGCTGGGTTTCGCACTCTTCTATCTCATCCCGCTCGTTGAAGCGCACGAGGTAGCTTACCGTTTGGCCACCGTGGGTAAAGAACAGGCGGGCGCGGTGCTCATCCACGGGCTCCCAGCGCAGGTGTTTGCCGGGCAGCAGGTTGGTGGGCATCCAGACGCTTTCGCCCAGCCAGCGCAACAGCTCGCCCTGGTCGTATTCCGGCCCTTGCCCGTGCATAATGGGGAAGACCCCGAGCAGGCGCACGCTCAGGCTGCCGCGGCCTTGCACAAACTCGTCGCGGGCCGTAAACAAGCGGGTACTCCCCTGCCAGATAAAAGCCGGGGGCTCGGCCGTGAGATACTGCTCACCCTGGATATTGACCCAGTCTCCTTGCAGGTCGGTTTTGAACTGCCCGCCGTGTCGCAGGCGCAGGCCGCGCAGGTAGGGCTGCCCATCGCGCAGCACGTGCCGGAAGTAGCGCTGCACCGGGGCCGGCAGCTCAGCCAGCTGCGTTTCCCGGTACACCTCGTTGTTGCGCTCGGCCGACTGCGCGAATAAGCCGGCAACGTCATGCTGCAGGCGGCGGGCCGCCAGGGCCCGACCCACCAGCAATGCCAGGGCCGGCCCCGCCACTGAGGCAGCGGCCAGCCAAAAAACTGTTTTCTTGTTCATGGTAATGGAAAAGAGGGACTCCTGAGGCCTAAGGGCTTAAATACCCTCGAAGAGCACCACCTCGTCCTGGTAGCCGGGCACTTCGACGTTGGTCCAGCCGCGCTGCTCGCGCAGGGTCTGGGCCAGGGCCTCGGCCGCGGCGGGCTCACCGTGCACCACGAAGGTGCGCTTGGGGGCCTGCCGGAAGTTGTTCAGCCAGCGCAGCAGCTCCTGACGGTCGGCGTGGGCCGAGAAGCCGTCGAGCTGGGCAATGCGGCAGCGCACGGGCACCAGCTCGCCAAACATCTTCACCTCCGTTTCGCCCTGCTGCAGGCGCCGCCCCCGCGTGCCTTCGGCCTGATAGCCAACCAGCAGCACGGTATCCTGCGGGCGGGGCAGGCGGTGAAAGAGGTGGTGCACAATGCGCCCGCCGGTGCACATGCCGCTGGCCGAGATGATGATGGCCGGCCCCGGGCGGCTGTTGAGGGCCTTGGATTCCTGCTGCTCCGTGACGAAGCGCAGGCCAGCAAAGTCGAGGCTACTGCCTGCCCCCAGGCGGTGGGCATCGGGGTGGCGCGGGTAGAGGGCCGTGACGCGAATGCCCATGGGGCTGTCGACGTAAACCGGCACCTGGGGCACGCGGCCCTCGGCCCGCAGCTTTTTGAGGTAGTGCAGCAAGGTCTGGGTGCGGCCCACGGCAAAAGCCGCGATAAGCAGCACGCCCTGCTGGGCCAGGGCCTCGTTGACGACGCGGGCCAGCTCTTCTTCGGGGTCAGTCAGCAGGGTGTTGCGGTCGCCGTAGGTCGATTCTACCAGCAGCACGTCGGCGGCTTCGATGGCCGCGGGGTCGAACAGCACGGGGTTGTCGTAGCGGCCCAGGTCGCCGGAGAACACCAGCCGCTTGGTTTGCTCGACCCCGCTTACCTGCATTTCCACAATGGCCGAGCCCAGGATATGACCCGCGTCGTGAAACGTCACGCTCACCTGCTCACTCACTGCCACGGACTCGCCATAGCGCACGGGGCGCAGCAGCGGCAGCACCTGCTCTACGTCGGCCACGGTATAGAGCGGCTCGGCCGGGTGGTGCCTGGAATAGCCCTTGGCGTTGGCATAGGCCGCTTCCTCCTCCTGCAGCTTGGCCGAGTCGAGCAGCATGATTTCGAGCAGGTCGGTCGTAGCCGCCGTGCAGTAGATGGGGCCCTGGAAGCCGTCTTTGACCAGCTTGGGCAGGTAGCCGCTGTGGTCGATATGAGCATGAGTGAGAACCACAGCCTGCAGGTCGGCGGGCGTGAGCGGCAGCTCCTCGCGGTTGCGCAGGCGTAGCTCCTTCAGGCCCTGAAACAGACCGCAGTCGACCAGCAGCTGCTCCCGGCGCCGGCCCTGGTCCAGCGTGAGCAGGTACTTGGAGCCCGTCACGCAGTGCGCAGCGCCCAGAAAGGTCAGGCTTACTTGCAGGCGGGCGGCGGTGGGCGTCGGGCTGGCGCCGGGGCGGGAATGCAGCGGGTGGGTCGAGGGAGCGGCGGGCTGAAGCATGCGGTGGGAATATTTGGGCGGTTGATAAGTAAGCTGGCCGGCCGAATCAGGCAGTGCGGCAGCCCGACAAAGGTGAGCGCAAGCCCAGCGGGCCAGACATGACACAAATCAGCTGGTAGGCTGAGTTATTACATATCCTACGGCCGGGTATAGCAGATACCCTTTCCTGCCATCAGCCCCAGTCAAAACCACTGGGTGGACTTTCAACTCCAACGCGGTGCCTGGGCAACCCAAGCCGCCCAGGCACCGCGTATCATGTTTCCGGCGGCTATTCGATGGTGGCGAGCACCAGCATGGGGCTGCTGCAGTAGCATTTACGCGCAAGGGTCCGGCAGCGGACCGTAGGTTAGCGCTTGGGCCAGAGCAGGTACTCATCGGCCGGCACGCGCGGCGGCTGGGGGCGCGGCAGAGCTGGCTCCGCAGCGGGCACTATCAGCACCGGCACAGTGCTCCGGCTGGCCACGGCGGCCGTCACGCTGCGGTGAAACAGCTCGCCCAGGTAGCTGTGCGAGCGGGCCAGCACCACCACCAGGTCGGCCGTGGCTTGGCTGCTGGCGGCCAGCACCCCGTCGGCCGGGTGCTGGTGCTGCGCGCCCAACAAATTGATACGGGAAATGCCGGCTACCAGGCCGCTGCGCCGCACGGCCTCCAGGGCACCGGTGCAGGCCCGGTCATCCTCCCGCTCCGACACGTGGGCTACCGTCAGCTCTGCGCCGAGGTGCTGCAGCAGCTGCCGGGCACCTTCAGCCAAGCCCGGCAAGGCAAAGGCTTCGCTGTCGGCCGCCAGCAACACCTGGCGCGGGGGCGCGGGGGCCGTCGTGCCCAGCGGCACAAGCAGCAGCGGCAGCTCCATGGCCCGCAGCATTTGGCCGGCGGCAGTGCTCAGCTCATCCGGGCGCAGGTGCTCGGCGGCGGGGCGGCCCAGTACGAACACCGCGGGGTGGTGCCGCGCCGCCAGGTCACGGGCCAGCTCGGGCGTGAGGTCGGTGGCTATTTCTTCGCTGGCCGTAGCCCGCAGCTGCCGCGCCTGGGCCGCCAGCAGGGTGGCCATTTCCCGGTCTTCGGTTAGCTCGCGCCGCTCCCAGCCCGGCCCGGCAAAGGTGTAGGGGTCGAACAGCGAAACGCGGTCGACGTGCAGCAGCACCACGCGGCTACCGATGGCGCTGGCCACGGCATCGGCGTAGCGGACGGCCTGCTGCGCGGCCGGGTAAAAGCTGGTGAGCACTATGAGCGTGGGCGACATGGGCAAGAAGTACTGACTGGTGATGAGAAGTAGTAAAGCGGGCCTCGCCCTTAATCCCGGGCGGGCAGCACCAGCACGGGAATAGCGCTGCTGCTAATAACCCGGGCCGTTACGCTGCGGTGAAACAGGCTGCCAAGCAAGCTGTGGCGCCGGGCGATGAGAATGAGCAGGTCGGCACCCAGCTCGGCCGCTCCCTGCAGAATGCCCTCAACGGTGTGGATATTGTACACGATGTGAGGGTAGCTGCCGACTGGTACCGGCGCCAGCCCGCTCTGCTGCACGCTGGCATTAGCCCGGTGCCCGGCCGCGGCGCCGGGGTCTTTTTTGTCAGTGACGTGCAGAATGGTGAGCGTGGCCTGCAGGGTTTGCAGCAACTCCCGCACGATGCCCTGGCCCTCGTACAGCGTGAAGTCGTCGCCATCCACGGCTACGGCCAGCCGGTGCGGGGAGCAGGTGTCCCAGCCCACGGTGGGCACGGTCAGCAAAGGGTAAGGCACCCGGCGCAGCAGGTCCATGGCGGCACTGGTTATTTCTTCCACCGGCATCACGGCCGTGCCGGGGCGCCCCAATACCAGCAGGCGGGGCTGGTGCTGGTGCACGACGGCCTCCACAGCATCGGGCAGGAAGTCTTCCGACACCTCTACCTCGGCGGGCACGGGCTGGGTGCTGGCCAGCTGCGTCAGCTCCCGGGTCAGCTGCCAGGGGTTGCGCTGCTGGTCGTGGTGGTATTCCTCGGGGGAGAGCAGTCCGTCGTGGCGCACGTGCAGCAGCACCAGGTGAGCCTGTAGCGGCATGGCCAGGCCCGCCGCGTACGAGAGGGCCCGGTTGGTAACGGAGAAAAAGTCGGTCAGAACAACAATTGAAGGAGTCATGGCAGTAAGAGAAAGGGAATTCAGAATGCTTGATTGGAGCCGGCACGGGGCCTTGCCCGTAGGTTTTGAGTCGTTCCCTGCGTTTTTCCTCACTTCGGACTCACCACCCTGCGGCGTCATTTCCGGCTTAGCCGGCCGCGAACAGGTGCAGGTGGTTGTTTACCTGCTGAGCCCCGCAAGCCAGGGCTTCCTCGGCCGCGCGCTTGCGCTCCAGGGGGCTGTCCACGGTGCCGGTGAGCGTCACGCGGCCATCGAGCACCTCAATGTCGATGTCCTGGTCGTGCAGCAGGGCCGACCAGTAGTAATGACTGCGCAGGCGCTGTTCCAGCAGGTGGTCGGCAGTGGCGGCGCTGAGCGGGGGAACAGCGAGGCCGGACGTCCCTGGGGCAGGCTGGGGCTGAAAATGCTCTTCGCGGTACGACAGCACCTGCATCCGGTTCTGCACCTCCACTACCCCATGGATGCCCGCGGCCAGCTCCAAGGCCCGCTCCTGCTCGAAGTGCGAGGCCACAACGCCGTGCAGCTGCACCTTGCCGTGGCTGACGTTGACAGTGAACTGGTGCCCCGTCAGGTATACGTCGTCCTGAAGCGTGGCTTTCACCTGCTCCTGAATGGTGGCGTCGGGCACCGGTGGCTGCGTGTGCACCTGCAACAGGTTCAGCACCTCCCACACGCCCACCACGTTGGCGGCGTCTTTTTCTGCGGCTTCCCGGGCCCGCAGGTTGCCAACAACGCCCGCCAGGGTCACTTTGCCCTCCCGCACGTGCACCACGGGTTCGAAGGCCCGCACGCGCGGGTCGAAGTACAGGGTATCGCGCACGGCCCGGGCAATGTCTTCGTCGGCCTTGGCGGCAAACTTCTGGTGGCGCAGGGCGGGGTCCAGCGCGCCGCGGACCACAAACAGGTCGCGGGCATCTACGTGCCGGGCGCCAGCCACGTAGGCCGTGGTGACAACCTGTTCACGCTCGGCGACGGTGCCCACCGAGCCGGACAGGTGCACGACTCCGTCGACGGCGCGGATGTCGACCAGCGAGCTTTTCACGCGAATGTCCCAGAGCAGCACTTCCCGCACAAAGGCCGTAATTTCCTCGTCCGTGCTCACCACCTCGCCGCCGCGGATGTTCAGACGGCAGTCAATCCGGCGCACGCCCGGCACGCCGTTCAGCACCCGCAGCACCAGTTGCTTTTCCGTCCAGGTGCGCAGCGTGCCTTCCACGGTCAGCACGCCGTCGTGGGCTGTGCAGCGCACCCGGTAGTCGCCCACGGCCGGGTCTTGCAGCAAAGCCAGCTCCACCCGGCGCAGCAGCTCGGCGTCGGGCACATCGGGCGTGCGCACATTCACCTGGTTGATAACCCCGCGCACGCCGCGCACCTCCTTGGCTATTGCTGCTGCCCGCTCGCGGGCCAGCAGGTTGTCGGTCACGCCGGACAGCTCGACGATGCCCGCCAGGCACTGCACATCGATGGCTCTGGCATTGACGCCTTTTTTCACGTTGAACAGGCGCTCAATGGCCGCCCGGATGTCGTGGTCGGCCAGGCGCTCTTCCGTAGAGAGGGAAGCAGTTTGGGGGTTCATAAGACAGGCTGAAAAGGTGAATGGGAGAAATCAGGCGGCGCTGGAAGCAGCTCGCTAGCGGGCCGCGTTGCCGCGCCAGCCCAGCATGGCCAGCATGGCAATCAGCAGGTAGGAAAGCAGGAATACAGGGAGTACCATGGCACAGGGCTTTAAAAGGTTAATTAGTGGTTCGCAGTGGGGTGAAGCCGGCGGCAAGTTCCGGTAGGCCATGGGCCATGCCCTTGATGCTCGTCATCCCAGGAAGGTGACTTTGCTCATGGACACAGCGGGGCCGGCTCAGCGGGCGCGGGCCACGGCCGGGGCCGGGCCAAACAGCTGGCGGTAGATGGCCTGGTCCTGCCCGTACACGTCGGCATAGAAGCGCAGCCGGCCAGCCACCACGACGCAGGTGGCGTAGCGCACATGCAGCGCCACCGGCCGCCGCAGCTGCACGTGCCGCGGCGTGGGCATGGCCTCGCACTCCGTTTCCGAGGGCAGCTTGGTGCGCACAGCGTCCGGGCCCAGCAGGTAGGCAGCCAGCTGCACGGGGTGCTGCACCTGCAGGCAGCTGTGGCCTAGGGCCCGGTAGCGGCGCGTAAACCGCTGGGGGTCGGGGCCGTCGTTCAGGTACAGGCCGTAGGGGTTGGCGAAGGGGAAGATGAAGTTGCCGAGCAGGTTGCCGCAGCCCGGATTTTGCCGGATGGAATAAGGGAAGTTCTGCGCCGTCACCGCCAGCCAATTCACGGTGGCCGGGTCCACGGGCCGACCCTGCGCGTCGTAGAGGGTGTAGTTGTTATCGGCCAGGAAGTCGGTTTCCGATGAGGCCCGGGCGTTGGCCTGCAGGTAGGGCAGAATTTGCTGGGTGGCAATGCGCGTGGGCACGCGCCACTCCGGTGCCACCGTGAAGGAGGTCAGCCGGCTACTGAGCGTGGGCGTGGGGCATGCCGGCCGGCCCACCACCACGCGCTGCGCTTGCTGCACCCGGCCCTTAGCCACGGCTTCCAGGCGGTAAGCCGGCAGGTTCACCAGCACGTAGCGGGAGTCGGCAATGGGTGCCCAGCGCCAGCGCTCCAGCGTAACGGCCATTTGGCGGGCGCGGCGCCGGTGCAGCAGGGAGTCGAGCCCAACGGGGCGACGACGCCAGGCAGCCAGGGCCTGCTGCAATTGCTGATACTCGCGGTTGGCCGGCTGGCAACGCAGCAACGCGGCCGTGAAATTGGGCGCGGCCAAGGCCTTGGTCAGCCACGCCGCAGGCTCAAACACACCGGCCTTCTTCTCCAGGGGCGAGGGCGTGAAGGGGCGCAGCCGGCCCCGGCGCAGGTGCAGGGCAAACTGCAGCAGCCCATCGGTCAGCTGCAGCTCAAACCGGGCCTGTCGCGCCGCCTGCGCGGCTGAGGCGTCGGGCCGGGCCAGGGAGTCGGCCAGCGCCTGCAGCGCGGCTACGTGGTAGTCGCGGGGCTGCAGGCCGTAGTCTTCGGCTTGCGCGAGCAAGGCCAGGGCAGCCCGTCCCTGGGCGCTGGGCTGCGGGCCGGCGCCCCAGGCCGGAGCATAGGCCCGCCGCTGGTAGAATGCGCGAACGGCTGGCGTAGCGGCCAGGGCAGTTGCGTTTCCTTCCGGGACCAGCAGGCGCTCGATGTGGGCCGCAACCGGCGAGGGCAGGCCTTGGGCCGATAGCGGAGCCTGCGCCTTTACTAAAGAGGCCGGCATCATCAAGGCAGCAAGCAAAAACAGGAATAGTGGGCGCATGGGCAGGAATAAAAAACTGGTTGGCAGGCCGTTTCAGACAACGAGCAAGGCTGCGTGAATCAAGGGGCAGCTGCTGCTCGCAAAATTATTTTCTGGGTCAGCGGGCCCTTATGAGCAGCCTCATGCCGTCGCCTGACCTTTGTCATGCTCGCTGGCCCGTACAGGCCAATACCTTTGAATATTCGCCGTCCTCAGCTTTTTCCGCTGCCCCTATGCGCTTTGCTATCCGCTTTTTTGCCCCGGTGCTGGCCCTGCTGCTGGCCAGCTGCGATGCCCGCCCCTCAGCCGACCAGGCGGAAGCTCCGGCAAGCCAGGCCCCTGCTGCCGTGGTGGCCGATACGGCTCAGCACACCGCGCCGGCTGCCACAGCCCAGCCAGTTGACACTGCTGTAGCCGGCGCCTGGCGGCAGTTGGAAACGGCCTTGCGCACCCGCGATGCCGCCGCACTCACCCAGCTTATCGACCCAGCTGTGGGCCTTTGGGTGCTGGAGCAGCCCGGCGCCGTACCCGCCGTGACGCGCATAACAAACCTGAGCAGCTTCCGCCGCTCTTACCAGGGCTTGCCCCTGGTTTCGGTAGGTGCTCAATTGATGAACTGCCCCCAACTGCGGGCGCTGCCTGCCCTCCCCGATGCCGACTGCGGGCTGCAGACTGAGCAAAACGCCGGCTTCGCCCTGAGCGGCTGCCTGAGCGGGCCGGCCAGCAGCTTTCGGCAAATGGATTTGTGGCCCTACGCCAGCGTGAAGGGCGGAACCGCCGCGCAGGGCCAGGCCGCTCAGCGGCGCTGCACCCATACCGTGCTCCAAACCCAAACCGGGTTTCGCTTTCACTTCGCCCAACCGGCTACTCCCGGTGGCCGCTGGCACCTCATTTTTATCGACCTGCGGACGCCCTGCATTGCGTAACTCCCCTATTCTTCCTCATCGCCTCCACCCCGCGCTATGAAAAAACTTGTGCTGCTTGCTGTGAGCATATTATTGGCCAGCACGGCCATGGCGCAGCCCATCAGCGCCGAGCAGGTGCCGCCGCTGGCTTTTGTAGCCCTGCAGCAGCACTACCCGCAGGCGCAGAATGTGCGCTGGAAGCGCGCCCAGGGCTGGTATCAGGCCAGCTACAGCCAAAATGCGGCCCAGCGGCTGGTGCGCTTCAGCGACAGCGGCGACGTGGAGGCCACCGGGGAAAACATTTCGCTTACAGCCCTGCCCCTGCCGGTACGCAACACCTTAACCAAGCATTACCCCACGCGCAAAATCTGCCAGGCAGCCCGCATCACCAACGCCCGCACCAAGGCAATTACTTACGAAGTCGCGACCTGCGAAACCTTCATCAGCCGCACCATTGTGCTGATGCCGAATGGCGTTAAAGTGCCGCGCACCGTTAGAAAGTAAAGCCGGCGAAGTCCTGCCGCAGCTGGGTTTTGAGCAGCTTGCCCGTGGCCGTGTGGGGCAACTGCTCCACAAACTCCACCGCGTCGGGCTTCCACCAGGGCGCCACCTTGCCCTCGAAGAATGCCAGCAGCTCAGCCGCCGAAACGTCGGCCCCAGGCTTGCGCACCACCACCAGCAGGGGCCGCTCGCTCCACTTGGGGTGCGGCACGCCGATGACGGCCGCCTCGGCCACGGCCGGGTGAGCCATGGCCAGGTTTTCGAGGGCAATGCTGGAAATCCATTCCCCGCCCGACTTGATGACGTCCTTCGAACGGTCGGTGATGTTCATGAAGCCGTCGGCATCGATGGTGGCCACGTCGCCGGTGCGGAACCAGCCATCCTTGGTAAGCTGGCCCGGCTCGGGGCTGCCGAAGTAGTCGCCCACCACGAAAGGCCCGCGCACCAGCAGGTTGCCAAACGCCACGCCGTCGTGCGGCAGGGGCCGGCCCTCGTCGTCCACAATCTCCATGTCGATGCCGAAGATGGAGCGGCCCTGCTTGTTTTTAAGGGCCGATTGGGCCTCTTCGGGCAAGCTCAGATGCTTGGCCTTAAGCGTGCTTACGGTACCCAGCGGGCTGGTTTCGCTCATGCCCCAGGCGTGGCGGATTTCCACGCCCAGCTCCTCGGCAAAGGCCCGCAGCAGCGCGGGCGGGCAGGAAGCACCGCCCACAATCATTTTGCGCAGCGTGCTGAACCGGCGCTGGCCCTCCCGCATGTACTGCAGCAGCCCAAACCAGATGGTGGGCACCCCGGCCGAGAAGGTGACTTTTTCGCTCTCGAACAGCTCGAACAGGCTGGCCGCGTCCAGCCCTGGGCCGGGCAGCACCAGCTTGCAGCCATTGAGCGGCGCCAGGTAGGGAATGCCCCAGGCGTTGACGTGGAACATGGGCACTACGGGCAGAATCACGTCGCGTGCCCCGCAGTTGAAGCAGTCGGGCAGCGAGGCCGCGTAGCTGTGCAGGATGGTAGAGCGGTGCGAGTACAGCACACCCTTGGGCTGGTCGGTAGTGCCCGAGGTGTAGCACAGCGAGGAAGCCGTGTTCTCGTCAAACTCGGGCCAGGTGAAGTCGGCCGGTTGGGCCGCCAGCAGGTCTTCGTAGCTGCACAAGCCCGGCAGCGTTGAGGCTACGGGCAGGTGCTCGGGGCCGGCCATCAGCACCCATTTTTCTACCGTGGGGCAGGCCGGCGCCAGCTTTTCCACCAGCGGCAGAAACGTCAGGTCGAAGAACAGCAGCCGGTCGGCGGCGTGGTTGATGATGTACACCAGCTGCTCGGCAAACAGGCGCGGGTTGATGGTGTGGCACACCGCGCCCAGCCCCGACACGCCGTAGTACAACTCGAAGTGGCGGTGGGTATTCCAGGCCAGCGTCCCGATACGGTCGCCAGTTTGAATGCCCAACTGGGTGAGGGCATTGGCCAGCTGCCTGGAACGGGCATGGGCCTGCGCGTAGGTGTAGCGGTGCAGGCCGCCCTCCGGGAGGCGCGACACAATTTCGGTATCGCCGTGCCACTTGGCAGCGTGCTCTATCACTGCGGCGATGCGCAGTTGGGCGGGCATCATGAGTCCTTGCATGTTCTTTCTCGGTTTCTCGCAGTGGGCGGGGTGGCTTTCGCAGTGTTACGCAGTGTTGTTCTTGAGGCCATTTACCATGCGGTGCATGTGGTCTTTCAGGTGAACAACATTGAAGTTGATGAGTTGGCCTAACTGCAGACCAGACAATTTCAGGTATGTCAGCAGCTGCTTGAAATGAACATCAAGCAGCACCTCCACCGACTTGATTTCCACAATTACCTTTTCCTCTACCACCAGGTCAAGGCGGTAAGCAGTTTCCATTTCAATGCCGGCATACACCAGTGGCATAGCTACCTGCCGGGCTACCCGCAGCCCCGCTTGCCGAAGCTCATGCGCCAGCGTCGTTTCGTACACAGATTCGAGCAAGCCAGGCCCTAAAGCACTGTGTACCTTAAAAGCCGCCCGCCTGATTTCAAAAGAAATGTCATTCTCGTGCATGGCCAAATAAAAGCCAAAAGAACGACACTGTGCTCCACTGCGAAAGCCACCCCGTCCACTGCGAGAAACCGAAAAAGAACAGCTACCGCAAAGCCTCAATGGCCACTTGCTGAATATCCGTCCGCACATTCATCTGGCTGAGCTTGGCGTTGTGCCGCGAAGTATGCACCCGGTTGCTGAGCACCACCACGACCAGCTCCGTCTCGGGGTCGACCCAGAAGTAGGTACCAGTGAAGCCGGCATGCCCGAAACTGCGGGCCGAAGCACCCTTGGCCGTGTTGCCGACCGGCGTGATGGCCTGACGGTCGAAGCCCAGCCCGCGGCGGTTCTGGGGGCAGAACTGGCAGCGGGTGTACTCGTCCAGCACTTCTTTTTTGAACAGCTGCTGCCCGCCGTAGCGCCCACCCCAGGCGTAGGCTTGCGCCAGCTTGGCCACGTCGTTGGCCGTCCCGAACAGGCCCGCGTGGCCGGAAATGCCACCCAATAGAGCTGCTCCTTCATCATCAACGGTGCCGTGCAGCAGCTGGCGGCGGAAGGTGGAATCGTACTCCGTGGGCACGATGCGCGCCCGGGCAAAGTGGTTTTTCGGCTTGAACTGCAGGGTGGCGCCCAACGGCTGGTAGATTTCCCGCTGCAGGAAGTCCTCGAAGGCCAGCCCGGTGCGGCGCTTTACCAGCCCGGGGTAGAGGTAGAACGACAGGTCGGAGTAGAGGTAGCCCGGCTTGTCGTTCAGGGGCGCTTCGCCAATCTTTTCCACTATCAGCTCCGGCAGGTCGCGGCGGCCCCAGAGCCCGGTGGCGATGGGCAGCGGGAAGCGGGCCGAGGAATCCGTATGTACGTAGCGGTGGCGCAGCTCGCCGTTCTTCTTCGTAAGGTCTTTCCAGAAAGGAATAAATGCCGGTAGCCCGGCCTGGTGGGCCAGCACGTCGCGCAGCTTCAGGTTGGCCTTATTAGTCTTACGTAGCTCCGGAAAGTACTGGCCCAGGGTGCTGTCCGGCGTGAAGCGTCCGGCCTCCTGCAGCTTCATCAGCGCCGGGGTGGCCGCCAGCACCTTAGTCAACGAAGCCAGGTCGTACACGTCGGTATCGCGCACCGGCCGGGGCACGGAGGGGGATACTGAAGAAGGCATAACGGATACAGCCTTCTTGCCTTTTTTCTTATCCCTTACCCCCTCTTCCATATCCCCTAAAAAGCCGGCGTAGGTCTGGTTGCCGTAGCTTTTGCGCAGCACCACAGCGCCACGGCGGGCAATGAGCACCTGCATGCCCGGCGTGGCCTGGGCGGCCAGGGCCCGGCCCACGAGGCTGTCGATGCGGGCTTCGAGGCGGCCGTCCAGACCCACGTCTTCGGGGTTGGCGTAACGCAGGCGCAGGTTGCCCTCAGTTTTCAGGCCAAAGCCCAGGGGCATTTTGTCGGATATCGTGACGGGCAGCCGGCCCTGGGCGCCGATGCCGCCGAAAATGAGCTGGGCGGCCAGGCTCTGCGCGTTCTGGCTTTCCTGATAGGCCAGCACCACGGCCGCGGCCCGGTCCAGGTCGCGGATGCGGCCCACGGCGTAGGCCGAGCCAAACACGCTCACCACCACCTGCTGGCCGGGCTTGGTGAGCTCGCGCAGCAGCAGGTTGGTTTCCGGGGTGATGCCGAAGCCCGTGGCCGGTGCTCGCCCCAGGTTCTGCAGCCCCACCAGCACCAGATTGTAGTGAAACAGCTTTTCGCGCAGGACCGTCAGCTCATCCAGGCTGGGCGTGGCCGAGAGGCGAAAGTGGGCCACGGGGGCGTAGTCGGCCACCTTTTTCTGGAATTCAGTAGTGTCCGTCAGCACCGAGCCGCCGATGACCAGCGTGGCAATGCGCAGGGTATCGAGCCGGCGCAGGGGCAGCAGGCTGCGCTGGTTGCGCAGCAGCGTGATGCTCTGCTCGCTGAGCCGGTGGCTCAGGTAGCGTGCGTGCGGTGGGTTCAGGTCCTGGTACAAGTTTCTGGTATCGACGGGCTGGTACTTGTGCAGCCCAGCCCACTGCTTCAGGGCCAGCACGCGGCGGCAGTGCAGGTCGATTTCGGCCTGGGAGATGCGGCCGCTGTCGACGGCGACGCGCACCATACGCAGGGCCAGGGGCACGTTTTTGCTGAACTCCAGGATGTCGTTGCCGGCCATGATGGCGCGCATGTCGGCCTCGCCGGGCGGAAACTTGCTGATGACACCCTGCATGTTCATGGCGTCGGTGAAGGTGATGCCGCGGAAGCCCAGCTCGCCGCGCAGGAAGTCCGTGACGATGGACCGCGCCAGCGTGCTCGGCCCGCCCGTGCTGTCGAGCGCCGGCACGTTGAGGTGCGCAATCATCACGCCCCCTACCCCGTTGCGAATCAAGCTGCGGAAGGGCGGCAGCTCCAGGCTGTCGAGCCGGCGGCGGTCGACGCGCACTGTGGGCAGCGAGAGGTGGGAGTCGGCATCGACGTCGCCGTGGCCGGGGAAGTGCTTGGCCACGGCCAGGATGCCCGCGTCCTGCATACCGCGCATGTACTGGCGACTGGCGCGGGCCACGGCGGCCGGGTCTTCGCCCCAGGAGCGAAAGCCGATGACGGGGTTGGCGGCGTTGTTGTTCACGTCGACCACCGGGGCGAAGTTGACGTGCATGCCCAGGCGCTTGAACTGCCGGGCCACCTCGCGGCCCATGTCGTAGAGCAGCAGCGAATCGGCCTTGCTGCCCGCGCCCAGGCTCATCTGGTACGGAAAGCGCAGCACGCTGTCGAGGCGCATGCCCACGCCCCACTCGGCGTCCATGGCCACCAGCAGCGGCACCCGGCTCTGGCCTTGAAAGCGGTTGAGCAGCCGCGTCTGCCGGCCCGGCCCGCCCTGGAAAAATATCAGTCCCCCGATGCCGTAGCGCTGAATCAGCGTCGACACCGAGTCCTCGTCGATGCGCTTGCGGTTGGAATAGGCCGCCACCATGAACAGCTGGGCGGCGCGCTGGTCGGGCGTCAGCACGTTCATCAGCGAATCGACCCAGCGCGAATGCAGGTAGCGCGTGAAGGCCGGCGCGGCGGCTGCAGGCGGAGTGGGGCGAGCCGGTGCCGTCGTGCGACGGGCTGCCCTGGCCTGGGGCAAGGCGGGGCGCTTTATGGGCCCGGCCGGGCGGCGCTGGGCCCAGGCTTGGCTGCCGGACAGCAGCCCGCTCAGCATTAGCAATAACAATAAGAAACGCACGTAGTCGCGGAAGTTAAATCAAACCGCGAAGATAACCGGGCCCTGGCCTGCGCGGCTCGCACCTTGCGGGTCGGCCTTTTATTAGATATAAAGGCACGCCCGGGGCATTAGTTGCAATAAGTCAATATTCTTCTTGACTTTCCTGATTCATGAATGTATCTTGTCATATAGCGACTTCACCCAGCGTCACCACCAGGCGCTGGCCCCTACCCTCCACCACCTACTACCCCTTCATGTCCTACCACTCGCCACGCTCGGCCTGAGAAATTGCCCGTTGAAAGGGGCCGCCCGGCAGAGCAAAAGAAGTTGAAAACGCATTTTTCACCTAACCTTTTACTGCTATGGCACACTTTTCCTCCTTGCTCCGCTGGAGCTTGCTGCCTTTGCTGCTGGCTCCCCTGGCTGCCTACAGCCAGGAAACCTGGACCCAGGATTTTGAAAGCATCAATCCGGCCAATCCTTACAACTACACCAAATCGGGCAGCGGACAGTCTTTCAGCACCGCCAACGGTGCAGGCTATGTAGCCGGCGGCACCGGCTCGTACGGCGCCCACAACAACACCGGCACCGGGCCCGTGGTAGCCAACCTGGACTTTACCCCGGCCACCTTCAACGCCGACGGCAGCACCTACTTCGCCTTCCGGCTGGCTGTATTTGAAACCAATGGCAATGGCGGCCTGAATGTTACCCAAGGCTCTGTTCAGGTCAACATTGGCTATAACGGCGGCGCCCTGGTGCCCACCCTGCGCATTGCCGGCACCGCCAGCGAGCCCACCTGGCCATTCTCGGCCACCGGCACGGCCACGGTTACGGTAAACACAACTTCTCCTACCCTCACTACCTTCAACGCCATCGCCGGCTCGGGCGGGTACAGCACGGTGCGCGTCAACTTTGGCAGTGCCATCTTCCGGGCCCGGGTGCAGCTGGTGCTCAGCGCGCCTGACAAGACCGACGTTGTTATCGACAACGTCATTATGTCGTCGGCCGGGCCGCTGCCCGTAGAGCTTACCTCCTTCAAAGGCTACAGCCAGACCAGCGGCGTGTGGCTGCAGTGGGCCACGGCCAGCGAGCGCAGCTGCGAGCGGTTTGAGGTGCAGCGCAAAGGCGAGGGCGCCGACTTCACCACCATTGGCCGGGTGGCCGGCCACGGCACCACCGCCACATCCAACACCTACGCTTTTGCCGATTCCCGGCCCCTGACCGGTACCGCTTACTACCGCCTGCGGCAAGTGGATACCGACGGCCGCAGCAGCTTTTCGCCTGTAGTGGCTGTGCGCTGGAAACAGGAAGGCATTGCCGCCATCTACCCCAATCCTACCACCGGGTTGGTATTGCTGCAGCCTACGGCGGCCCCGCAGCGCTTCCGGGTATTCAACGCCCAAGGCCAGACGCTGCTCAGCGGCGAGACCAGCCGCCAGCTCGACTTGTCAGCACTGCCAGCCGGCAGCTACCTGCTGGAGCTGAAGGACGGAGCCAGCAGTAGCGTGCAGCGTGTACTGCGCCAGTGAAGCCAGCCGACGACATAGTGCCACAACTGAACCGCCCGGAGTTGTACTTCGGGCGGTTTTTTCATGACATAGTGAAACTAACCCGACCGTTAACCGATTAAAGGAAATGTTACGAGCCGTGCAAAGCGCTACGTTCCACTCTGTTTAATTTTGCGGCCCTTTGTCGCATTACCCTGTTCCGACCTGCCTCCATTCTGCTACATGACTCCTGCCGCTCTTCGACTTTATTTTGAAAACCCCGTGGGCCGGGTGCTGGAGCACCCCGACGGCTACGCCGTGGTGCAATACCACGCCGGCAAGCGCAAGCTGCACCACTTGCAGGCTTTTCTGACGCATACCGGCCAGCTGCTGCGCCGCAACGGCTGGAACAAGCTCCTGGGCGACCAGCGCCTGATGACGCCGTTCACGGAAGAAGAAAGTGCCTGGATTGTGCAGCACTGGCTGCAGGCCTCCGAGCGCGGCAACGAGGTATACGGCGCTGTGCTGGTACCCAACGACGTATTTGCCCGCCTCTCCGTCAGCCAGGTGATGAGCGAAGCCAAGGCTGCGGCTCTCACCTACCGCCTGTTCGACACTGAAGAAGCCGCCCAGGACTGGCTCAAGCAGCTGCCCTAGCCAGCGGCGCTAAATCGGCCGCACACAACTGCCCCCCGTGAAGTGACTGCCTTGCCCGGCAGTTACTCCGCGGGGTTTTTCTATGCTGGCTGGAATGCCCAGGCATCAGGCAGTTATTGCTATTCCGTACGTGCTGACTGCGCAGATGGCGAGCGAGTAATTTCCATAATGCAACACCCCGGCGCGCTTCGCGTAAAGCAAATCTTAGCACCGCACGCATTCCTATATTGGCGGAGCTTTCTTCCTCTGCACATACCATCTTACCTTACTTTTTTCACGCCATGCTTACGCTTCTCTCCTCGATTTCTGACTCGGCCCGCACCTACCGGACGGCGTTGCTGCTGCCTTTGTCATTCACGGCCCTACTGTTTGCCAGCAGCTGCGCCACCACCAGCGAGCAAGATACCGGCGGCACCACGGCGGCTACTGCTACTACCACCGACGCCACCACTACGGCCACTACGCCCGATGCCGCTGCCAAGACTACTGACATGAGCGCGCTGCCCAAAGCCGCCAGCAGCATCCTCACCCCCGCCGAAATTTCGGGTATTCTGGGCCGTTCAGTGGCCATGCAGACCGGCTCCGACTCCACGGTAGCCATGGGCACGACGGTAGCCAACTACGTGGCCAGCGGTGCCGGCAGCACCAGCACCACGCCCGTGGTGACCATTCGCCTGGCCGGCGATGGGCAGTTGGCCGACTCGCGCGACATTGCCCGCAATGGCCGCCACAAAGTGGCCGAAGTGCCCGGCCTGGGCCGCGCTGCCTTCTACGATGATACCGAGAGCAGCCTCTATGTAAACGACAAAGGCCAGACGCTCATCATTTCCGTGCCCGGCGAAGTGCAGGGCAAAACCCGCCAGCAAGTGGCCACCCAACTGGGCCGCATTGCTTCGGGCCGCATGTAAGCTTGCTTTTCAGGCATGACCGTTAAGTAGAACCTAGCGTCAACTAAAACGTCATGCTGAGCGCAGCGAGGCATCTTGCTTGCGGCAGTAATTTCAGTCGATAGAACGAGTGAGTTACTGCTGCGGGCGAGATGCTTCGGCTTCGCTCAGCATGACGTTCTGCTTTTATAGTCTTTTGACAGCATGAGCTGAATGGCATCCGCAACCCCGGCAGAAAGCCCGGCGTCTTTGCGGCGCCGGCCAGCAGTGTAGCTTGCCGGCGGATTTCCATTTCTTGTTCATGAAAAAAACTCTCCTCATGGCGCTGGCGGCTGCGGCCCTGGCTACTGCCTGCAACCAAAACAAGGGCACCGAAACCGCACAGGCGACGGGCGGTGCGGCGGCCGGCGACCTGCCCACCCTGTTCAACGACTACTGGGAAGTGCAGTCGCGCCTCGACCCCATGAGCGCCACTACCCAGGGCGACAACCGCTACAACGACCGGCTGCCCAACGACCAGACCCAGGCCTTCCGCGACACGCTGCGCACCGTATACCAGGACTACTTGAGCCGCATCAATAAGTTTGACCGCGAGAAGCTGAGCGAGAACGACAAAATCAGCTACGACATCTTCAAGTATGAGATGCAGGAGCGCCTGGCCGGCCTCAAGCTCAACACCTGGATGATGCCCATCAACCAGTTTTGGGGCCTGCCACTCACGCTGGGGCAGTTTGGCTCGGGCGAAGGCACCCAGCCCTTCAAAACGGTGCAGGACTACGACAACTGGCTGGGCCGGGTGCGCGGCTTCACGGTGTGGGCCGACTCGGCTATCGGAAACATGCGGCGCGGCATGAAAGCCGGCGTGGTGCTGCCCCGGGCGCTGGTGGTGAAGATGATTCCGCAGATGGAAGCGCTGGTGGTGACGGACGCGGCCAAGTCTTTGTTCTACGGTCCCATCGACCGGTTTCCCAAGGACTTTTCGGTGGCCGACCGCAAGCGCCTGAGCTCGGCCTACCAGGAAGCCATTTTGACGCAGCTCGTGCCCACCTACAAGAAGATGGGCGACTTCCTCAAGAACGAGTACCTGCCCAAGTCGCGGCCCACGAGTGGCATTTCGGCCATGCCCGGCGGGCCGGAAATCTACAAGTACTACGTCCACAACTGGACGACCACCGACAAGACGCCCGACGAAATTCACCGCACGGGCCTGGCCGAGGTGGCCCGCATCCGGGGCGAGATGGAAAAGGTGAAGGCCCAGGTAGGCTTTAAGGGCGACCTGAAAGCGTTTTTTGCCTCGCTCAATAGCAACCCCAAGCTCTACCCTTATAAAACGGCGAAGGAAGTGCTCGACGCCTTCCACGCCATTCAGGCCAAGATTGACCCCAATCTGAAGAAGATGTTCGGCCGCACGCCCAAGACGCCGTTTGAGATTCGCCAGACGGAGGCCTTCCGCGCCGCTTCGGCCTCGGCCGAGTACAACCAGGGCAGCGCCGACGGCAGTCGTCCGGGCATTTTCTACATTCCAATTGTAGACGCCACGAAGTTCAACATCACCTCGGGCATGGAGTCGCTGTTTCTGCACGAGGCCATTCCTGGCCACCACTACCAGATTTCGCTGCAGCAGGAAAACAAGGACCTGCCCAAGTTCCGGCAGTTTGCTTGGTACGGCGCCATGGGCGAAGGCTGGGCCCTCTACACCGAAAGCCTGGGCAAGGAGCTGGGCCTCTACACTGACCCCTACCAGCGCATGGGCGCCCTGGGCGACGAGATGCTGCGCGCCGTACGCCTGGTAGTCGACACCGGCCTGCACTCCAAAAACATGACCCGCGAGCAGGCCATTGCCTATATCATGGAAAACCAGCCCCTGAGCGAGGAAGAAGCCACCTCGGCCGTGGAGCGCTACATGGCCATCCCCGGCCAGGCCCTGAGCTATAAGATTGGGGCCCTGAAAATTCAGGAGCTGCGCCGCCGCTACGAGCAGCAGCTGGGCGCCAAGTTCAAGCTCAGTGCCTTCCACGACGAGCTGCTGAAAGACGGCGTAATGCCCCTGGCCGTGCTGGAAAAGAAGATGGACGACTGGGCGGCCAGGCAGTAGTGAGTAGTAAGTGGTGAGTAAAAGGTACGCGACTCGCCAAAAAGCCGTGTCATTGCGAGTGGAGCGAAGCGGAATGCAGCAATCCGTCCACTCTTAGCGACCTGCCCACTAATGTGAAAAGCCCCGACGTTTGTAGTAACGCCGGGGCTTTTTTGAAACAATAGCCGCCTGCTTGCGTTCCGCAATTCGCTGCTATGAGAATATTTACCCTGGCCGTGATGGCCATACTGTTTTTTAGTGCCGGGGCTGCCTTGGCGCAGAAGCCCAAGCCCGTCCCCGCGCCGCCGGTGGCCTCGGCCCGGCTGGCGGCGCTGTTCGAGCGCTATTGGGAGCGTAACAGCCAGCTGTTTCCGCTGAGCGCCATGAGCCAGGGCGATAACCGCTACAACGACCAGCTGCCCAACGACCAGACCCAGGCCTTCCGCGACACGCTGCGTCACTTTTACCAACGCTCGCTCAACCAGCTGCTAAGGTTTGACCGGGCTAGGCTGAGCACCAACGACCAAATCAGCTACGACATCTTCCGCTACCGGCTACAAACCGACCTGGCGGGCCTGCAGCTCAACAACTGGATGATGCCCTTCAGCCAATTTGGAGGGCTGCCCATAATGTTGCCTCAGCTGGGGGCAGGCACGGGCTCCCAGCCTTTCCGCACCACCAAGGACTACGACAACTGGCTGGCTCGCATGCACGGCTTTCCGGCCTGGACTGACTCGGCCATTGCTAACATGCGGCGCGGCCTGAAAGCCAGTGTGGTAATGCCGCGGGCGCTGGTGGCCAAAATGGTACCCCAGCTGCGCTCCCTGATACCGGCCGACCCCACCAAAAGCGTGTTTTATGGCCCGTTCAGCAACTTCCCCAAAGGTATTGCTGAGGCCGACCGCCAGCGGCTGAGCACGGCCTTTGCCCAAGCATTGGCTACCGATGTAGCCGCGCCCTACCAGCGGCTGGCCGATTTCCTCGAAAAAGAATACCTGCCCCAGGCCCGCACTACGGCCGGCATCGGTGCCCTGCCGAATGGCGCACAGCGCTATGCCTTCGCCGTACAGTACTGGACCACCACCGAACGCAAGCCGGAGGAAATCTATCAGACCGGCCTGCGCGAAGTAGCCCGCATCCGGGCGCGCATGGAGCAGGTGAAGCAGCAACTTGGCTTCAAGGGCGACCTGACTGCTTACTTCAACTATGTAAACACGGACCCGCGTTTTCGGCCGTTTAAAACGGAAGCCGAAGTGCTGGGGGCTTTCCGCACCATCCAGCGGCGCATCGCGCCGGCCCTGCCGACGCTGTTCAGCCGCACGCCCCGAACGGGCTTTGAAGTGCGGGCCACCGAGGCGTTTCGGGCAGCCTCAGCCAGCGCCCAGTACAACCGCGGGGCGCCGGATGGCTCGCGCCCCGGCATCTTCTACGTGCCCATCCTTGACCCGACCAAGTACAATACCGTGGCCAACCCGGCCATGGAAGCCCTGTTTTTGCACGAAGCCATTCCCGGCCACCACTACCAGGTGTCGCTGCAGCAGGAAAATGCCGCATTGCCCAAGTTTCGCCGCTTTGGCAGCTACAGTGCCATGGGCGAAGGCTGGGCGCTGTACTGCGAAAGCCTGGGCGACGAGCTGGGCCTCTACACCGACCCGCATCAACTGATGGGCGCCCTGGGCACAGAAATCCACCGGGCCGTCCGGCTGGTGGTGGATGTGGGCATGCACGCCCGCGGCATGAGCCGGGAAGATGCCATCAAATACATGATGGATAATGAGGCCATCAGCGAGCAAAGCGCTACCGCCGAAGTGGAGCGCTACATGGCCATGCCCGGCCAGGCGCTGAGCTACAAAATCGGCCAGCTCAAGATTGAGGAGCTGCGCCGCCGCTACCAAAAGCAGCTGGGCGCGAAGTTCAGCCTGCGCGCCTTCCACGATGAGCTGCTGCGCGACGGCGTGATGCCCCTGGCCGTGCTTGAACGCAAAATGGACGCCTGGGCCAGGAGGCAGTAAGTAGTGAGTAGTGAGTTACGCGACACGCGGAAAAGACGTGTCATTGCGAGGGCGCAGCCCGTGGCAATCCGTCCTCTCTGTGCGACTAACCTGCTAATGTGAAAAGCCCCAACGCCAGGACTGGCATTGGGGCTTTTATGTCTGGGTTTACCTGGCTTCTGAATGCTAGAGGAAGGATTGCCGCGCTCCGCGTTCCTCCGCTCGCAATGACACGTCTTTTTCGCTTACTGCATTAACTGTTCACTGCTACTTGAATCAGGGATACTGCGTCTCAATCCGGTCGCCGCGCTGGTTGGAATAGCGTTGGTCGGGACCGTGGTCGGTGTAGCGGCGTGGGGCGGGGCCGGTGTAGCGGCCGGGGGACTTGCGGGGCTGGCTTTTCTTGCCGCCCATAGTCAAGGCCAGCAAGCCCAGCACGGCGCCACCAATGGCCAGGCCTTTTACCCAGGGGTTTACCAGGGGTGGGGGTACGGAGCGTACGCCGCTTGCATCGGCGGTGGCGGGCTGCTTCACGTAGCGGCCCACTTTGGGGCGCTCCACGGCATCGAACTCCGTGGCCAGGGCCGTGAGCTGGCGCCGCAGCTCCTCGCCGTGCATGGGAATGCCGTGGCCGGTGGCGGCTACTTCGATATCCATGCGGGCCAGCAACTCCACCGACGCGCGGGCGGCGTCCCAGTCGGGCGTGAAATAGGCGGGCGGCCCGTGCACCTCCTGCTTCTGGGTGAGGGTGTACAGGCCCGACTCACCTTTGACGGTGGTCATGGCATCGCCCGCCACCAGCACTTTGTCGTGCTCGCGGAAAAACGAAACGTGGCCGAAGGTGTGGCCGGGCGTGTGCACCCAGCGCCAGCCGGGCAGGCCGGGCACGCTGCCATCGGCCGGCAAGGCCTGCACCCGGTCGCCAAAGTCGTAAGGGTGCTTGGGGTACATAAACGACATATAGGCCATCATGCCCCCGCCTACGGTGGGGTCGGGTGGCGGGTAGCTCGACTTGCCGGTGAGGAAGGGCAGCTCCAGCGGGTGCGCATACACGGGCACGTCGGGCCAGGCTTTTAGCAAGCCGTCGAGGGCGCCGACGTGGTCGAAGTGGCCGTGCGTGAGCAGAATGGCCACGGGCGGCTGCTCGTGGCCAAACAGCTCGGCGGCGTGGGCGCCAATCTTGTTGGCCGAGCCGGGCAGGCCGGCGTCAATCAGCACCCAAGGCGCCTCGGGTTGGGCTGCGTCGAAGGCATAGTACAGGTTCACGAACACGTCGCGCAGAACGCTAAGGCCGGGAACTACCGAGGTGAAAGCGGGCGTGTCGGCCCGTGAGGCGGTGTTTGATAACATAGGCAGCTGGTAAGGAAGGTGAAAGGCGTGACTGGTACTACGTGCCCGGCCCGCCCTGGTTTCCAATCAAAAAAGGTCTTGTCCTCTGGCTGAAGCGTAGCTGCTCGCAGTTGCCTGTGCCCTCGCTTTACTGCGCTTCACCCCTGCTGTTATTATTTCAGCTGATTGGATTGCCCCGAATGCAAAAAAACCCGTTCCAGAGGAACAGGCTTTTCCGGCTATGCAACAAACGCCGCCATTGGCATGCCAACGGCAGCACTTACTTGCAGCCCAAGCCAGCAAGCCAGCCCAAACTGCTGCACAAAGGTCAGTGCTAATTCTATACTGCGCTATGGCATAAAGATGCTAGTGCTTTGGCAACGCTGGGGGCCTACGAAAAAGCCCGCACCTGGGCTTGATGCGGGCTTTTCGGAACTGAAAACCAAGGGGCTATTCGCCGCTTTCTGTAGGGCGGCTTTCGGTGGCCGGGGCAGCCTGCTCCTTTACCGGGGCCATCTGGCCGCTGGCCGTGGTGCCAGTAGCCTGGCCATTGGCGGTGCGGGGCACCGAAGCGCGCTGCTCGTCCACGGTGCCATTCTGGATGGCGGCGGCCGAGCCTACCCCGCCCGGCTCAACGGCGCGCTGCTTGTAGTTGATGCTGTCGCGGTTTACATCTTCGTTGTGCCAGCCGGGAGCGTTGGTAAAGTCGCGGCGCTGGTTATCGAGGCCGGGGCTGTAGCGGTAGTCGCAGGACGTAAGGGAAAGAGCCAAGGAGGCACCCAGCAGCAGAGCCGGGACGGAGCGGGAAATAAGCTTCATGGGAAAACAGATTGGGTTGCGGCTGCTAAGTACGTAAATCGGCGGGGTATGGCCGCGGGTTTGGCCGATGCAAGCCTCAACCCCAGCGCTTGGGGCCAGCAGAGCAGCGAGCTGTTAGTGGGAGCTGGAATGAAAAAGCAGGCGAAAAGCCGCCCCCATGCGGGGCTCGTCTTTTCGCCTGCTTGCAGAAAGCTGGGTAATCCAGCCGTAGGACTAGCGCGTGGTGGAGCCGCTGGTGCTGCCGGAGGTGCTCATGCCGCCGCTGCCCGAGGTAGTGCCGCTGCCCGAGGTGCGACGACCAGAGCCCGACTTCATCTTGGTCTTGCTGCGCCGGCTGCTGCCCGAGGTGCTGCCGGACCCGCCGTTGCGGGAGCCGCTGCCACTCATGGTGCCCGAAGTGGACATACCCGAGCCCGAAGTGCTGCCCATGGTGCCCGAAGTTGAGCCCATCGTTCCTGAGCCGGACGTGCTACCCATGGAACCACTGGTGCTGCCCATGGTGCCCGAGGTAGTTCCCATCGAGCCCGAAGTGCTGCCCATGGTGCCGGACGTGGTACCGGAAGTAGTGCCCATCGAGCCCGAGGTGCTCATACCGCGGGTAGTGCTGCCGGCGGTAGTGCCGGAGGTAGACATGCCCGAGCCGGAAGTGCTGCCGGAGGTAGACATACCGGAGCCTGAGGTAGAACCCGAGGTAGAGCCCATAGAGCCGCTGGTCGATTGCGCAAAAGCCGGAGCGGAGGCTAGCGCGAGGCCAAGCATGCCAAGTATAAACGAAGTCTTTTTCATAGGAGTAGTGGGAAAGGGTGTTGGTGAAAGGAAGGAAAAGTGTTTAGGCTGCCCTTAACGTGTGGTGCCGCCGGAGGTTGTGCCGGCCGTGCTGCCGCCCGTCGTGCCCGAGGTGGAGCCCATGCCCGAGCCGCTGGTGCTGCCCCCTGCAGCGCCGCTGCCGGCGGTGCTCATCCCCTCGCTGCCTGCAGTAGTGCCACCGGCCGTTGTGCCACTCGTCGAGCCCGACGTGGAGCCGCTCATGTCGCCACTGCCGGAGCCGCTCATGCTGCCGGCCGAGTCGCTGCTCATGCTGCTGTCGTTGGAGCCCGAGCCGTCGGAGCCCATGCCGCTGCCGGCGTTGCTGTTGCCATGGTCGCCGCAGGAGCTCAGGCTCAGCGCGCCGCCCATCAGCAGGGTGAGAAGGAAAATGCCTGTTCTTTTCATTATCGTGAAAATGAGAGAGGTGTTGGTAAAAGGGAAAAAGTGTGCTCTATACGGGCTTTTTCAACAGCCTACTGCTTTATTCACAATGAATTAATTGGTATTTTCTCTACGGTAAATACGGATGGGTCATCCGCTTCAGCCAACAGCTGCGCTGGCAGGTGCCTGAACTTTAAAAGCTTTGGCACCACACCGTCGGGCTAGGTCCGGCATAGGCAAAGCCAACAAAAACCGGCTGGTCCGGTCTTTTAACTTCGGCCGGGCAGGCGCGTATGCCCGGGCAGCGCCAGCAGCTTCATTTATGTCCGCAGTTCCTGCCACCATTCTTTTCGACGGCGTTTGCAACCTGTGCAACGGCTTCGTGCAGTTCGTCATTCGCCACGATGCCCGCGGCCACTTCCGCTTTGCCGCCCTGCAGTCGGAGGCAGCGCAGGCCTTGCTCGACGCCCACGGCCAGCCCCTGACGCCGGCCCTGGCCGACCCCGACTCCGTAGTCCTACTTGACCGGGGCCGTGTCTACACGCACTCGGCGGCGGTATTACGCATTGCCGCCCGGCTCGACGGGGGCTGGCGCTGGCTGGCCCTGGCGCGGGTGTTTCCGGCCTTCCTGCGCGATGCCGTCTACCGCTGGGTGGCCCGCCACCGCTACCGCTGGTTTGGCCGCCAGGACAGCTGCATGCTGCCCACCCCGGAGCTCAAAGCCCGCTTCCTGGCCTGAGGCCTACCGCTACCTTCGCTTTTACTATGACGGACCCTTCTTCCAAACAGCCCAGCCGGCTGCGGCGCCTGCTGAGCGGCGTGGGCCGCGCCGCCCTGTTACCCGTGCGGGGCGCGGGCTACCTCGTGCGCTCGGGCCAGGCTCACCAGCATTTTTTTCTGCCCGTGCTGAACGGGGCGCTGGGCGACCAGCTGGCGGCCCGCCACGACCGCCGCGCCATTCAGATGAGCTTCCGGCGCGCGGGTCACGACGTACCCGTGCGGGAGTTGGGCCTGAGCGAGCCCCACCAGAAAACGGTGGTGTTCGTGCACGGCCTAATGGGCGATGAGCTTATCTGGCAAACCGGCTTTCAGGACGCACCCGGCACCCGCCGCTACGGCCCGCGCCTGGCCGAGGAAGCCCGCGTACGCACCCTGTACCTGCGCTACAACACCGGCCTGCACCTATCCGAAAACGGCCGGCAGCTCAACCAGCTGCTCATCGAGCTGGTCGACACCTACCCCAACGCCATTGGCGAACTGGTGCTGGTAGGCCATTCCATGGGCGGGCTGATAATTCGCTCGGCTGGATACTATGCAATGAACAGTAAACAGTTAACAATGAACATGGACCAGCAGTCCGATAATTCTGCTGTGCCGGATTCTTCACCGCTCACTGCTCATTGTTCACTGCCAACTGCCAACTGGCTTGCTCACCTGCGCTCTGTGTTCCTGCTGGGCACGCCCAACGACGGCTCCTGGCTGGAGCAGAACAGCCACTTCACCGAGCGCCTGCTGAACCGCATCAACCTTTTCCCTACCCGGTTCTTGAGCCGGGCCCTTAACAAGCGTAGCAACGGCATTAAGGACCTGCGCCACGCCATTCTGGTGGACGAAGACTGGCAGGATGCCCACGCCGACGACTTGCTGCCGCCGCGCACCGTGGTACCGCCCCTGCCGGGGGTGCACTACCATATCCTGCTGGGCTCCTGGCTGCGCACAGCCCTGCCCACCGCCATCCGGGAGTATTTCGGCGACGGGCTGGTGGGCCAGCACAGCGCGCACGGCAACGCGGTGTTTGGCGACGAAGCCCGCTTGCCGGCCGGCACCACCGTGCGGACGGCCGTCTTTGCCCAGCAGCACCACGGCGGCCTGCTCACCCACTCCGCGGTTTTTCAGTACGTCAAGCAACACTTGTAGCCTTTGCTTCAACCTTGATTTTTGTCAGAAGCAACCAAAAAGCGGAAATCTGAATCAATAACCTAGAAAAACAGGATGGTGTGGCGGTAGAACCGAAATGGCACCCTACTTTTGCAAAAGTATTTTACCATTTTTTTCTTACATTTTTCTCCTTTTACATGCAAAAAATTATTCGCTTTGCTTTGAGCCTACTGGGCGGTTTGACTTTGCTGGCCACCGCGCCGGCCCAAGCCCAGACCTTCGCCAACAGCGACCTCGAGAACTGGGCCATGCGCAACAGCACCCAGGCCCCCGTCGACTGGCTGACCACCGACGACGTATTCTCAGCCGTAATTGGTACTCCGCTGCCCTTCACCCTGGGCACGGTGAGCCGCACTGCCGACCGGCAGTCGGGCAGCTACGCCGCCAAGCTCGAAACCGTGTCAAACCCATTCCTGGGTGATACCCTCCCCGGCCTGTTGGTGCTGGGCAACCGCTTTTCGACGCAGGGCGGGCTGCCCGGCGGCATGCCGTTTACGGCCCGGCCTGCCAGCCTGCAGTTCTACTACAAGCTAACCGGTGCCAACGCCGCCAACGACTCGGCCCAGGTGGTAGTGGCCCTGACCCGCAACGTGAACGGCTCCCAGACGCCGATAGCAGGTGCCCAGCGTCTGCTCCTTACCCCTACCTCGACCTACACCCTGGTTACGCTGCCGCTGGTGTACACCCCGGCCACCTTCTCCCCCGACTCGGTGCACATCATCATAACCTCGGGCGGTGCGGATATGCCCACGCCGGGCACGGCCCTCTACATCGACAACCTGCGCTTCACCGGCACCAGCGCTGCCCGCGATGCCAAGCTGGACGCCGCGCTGAGCGTGTACCCCAACCCCAGCACCGGCCGCTTCACGCTGAACAGCACCGAGCCGGCCCTGCTGGCCGCTCCCCTCACCGTGATGGACGCCACGGGCCGCTGCGTGCTGCGCGCCGAAGCCGCCCGCCCCGCCGCTACCCGCGCGCTTGACCTGAGCGGGCAGCCCGGCGGCATCTACACCCTGCAGCTGCAAACGGCCGAGGGCATCGTCACCCGCAAGCTGGTGGTGCAATAAGGCTAACTCGCACAGAATAAAAAAGGGCGCTCCGCTGGGAGCGCCCTTTTTTATTGGAAATTAACACCGTTAGCGCGCTTCGTCTTCGGACAAGCTGCGACGCAGACGCCTGGCTTCGGCTACAGAGTCGGCGGCAATTTCTTCGGGCGACTTTGTGCTGTTGGCGGTTTGGCGGTTGAACTCGGCGGCGGAAGGCGAGGAAGCCCGCATCTCGGAGGCCACGTCGGGGCTGCAGGCAGCGGCCAGACATAGCGCGGCGCTCAGGGCCGCAAGGGACATCTTTTTCATAAACACAGCAATGAAGGGTATGCGCCGTGTACGCAAAAAAGGCGCGGCCGTGTTCAGCTGGCCAGGCGCGAAATCAGCGTTTTCAGGGTGTTCCACAGAGCCGGCGACTTGCGGTTCGCATTTCTGAAGCCGTCGACCACTGCCGAAAGCTCGGTGATGAGCACCAGCGAATCATCGGGGCGCACGACGAAGGTGGTGACGGGCCCGCTGCCGTCGCCGAAAGCCAGCTCGAAGGTGCCGTAGGCCGGCGCGCACGTCGGCGCTGGGGCAGCCGCCTGGGCATAGCGCCGCGCAAAGCCCATCAGCGTATTCAGTTCCTTTTTGCTGACCACAAACACCGGCTCGGCGCGGTAGCCGGGCACGAGCTCAATCTTTTCATCAAGGGGCGAAGGGCGGCTGCAGATGAAAGCGCCCACCAGCGGACTGGCCTCGGGCCCCAGGTGCGAAAGTTTGATGAAGGGCCGGGTTTGGTCCTGCGCCCGGCAGCCGCGGCCAATGCCCAGCAAACCAACCACGATAAGTACATAAACTCCAGCTCGCATAAGGTACTTAAATGCAGAAAGGCCGCAGCTTACGGCCCCGGTTAGCTAATTGGGGCCGTAAGCTACGGCATGCAGTCTGCAAATGGCAAGCGGGCTACACGTCGCTGCTGGTATCCACCAGCGCCAGGCGCAGCTCAGCGAAGCCGGTTTTCACTACCAGCGCTGGCAGCGTGAGTCCGGTTTCGAGGGTGGTATCCTTCAGCTTGGTGGCTTTGCCATCGACGGTGGCGCTGGCTGGGGCGGCGGGCAGGCCGTGCAACACTACGCGGTAGTGAGCGTAGCTGGGCTGGTAGTCGCCTTCGATGGCCTGGGTGAGGCTCAGTGTCTTTTCGTCGCCCTGCACGCTGAAGCGGCGCAGGGTTTTGTGGCCTTCTTCGTAGCCGTAGCCTTCGCCGCCGTCGTCGTAGAGCACGCTCTCGGCGCTGCCGTTTTTGTAGTACACGTGCAGGGTCAGCTCGTCGAGGGGCTTTTCGCCCACGTACTGCATTACGGGCTGCATGGGCACCACGGCGCCTGCCCGCACAAACAGCGGAATGCGCGAGAGGTCGGCACTGGCCCACACTTCGGCGCCGCCGGCCTTGGCCTCGTCGGTCCAGTAGTAGAACCAGTCGCCCCGGGGCAGGTACATCCAGCGGCCGTCGGCGCCCGGCTGGGTGATGGGGCATACCAGCAGGTGGTCGCCGAGGCTGAACTCGGCCATGCGCAGGTAGGTCTCGGTGTCGTTCTGGTCGAGGAAGGTGAGTGGGCGCAACATGGGTGTGCCGGCCGTGGCGTACTGCCAGAACGTGGTGTACATGTAGGGCAGCAGGCGGTAGCGCAGCTCAATGAAGCCGCGCACGTGGCTGGTGTAGGGCTCGCCGAAGCTCCAGGGTTCCTGGTCGCCGTGGTCGCCGCTGGAGTGGGTGCGGAAGAAGGGGTGGAAGGCCCCCAGCGCCACCCAGCGGGCGTACAGCTCGCCCGAAGGCGTATCCACAAAGCCGCCGATGTCGGAGCCAACAAAGCTGAAGCCCGAGATGCTCAGGCGCTGGCACTGGATGTTGGCCAGCCAGAGGTGCTCCCAGGAGGCAATGTTGTCGCCGGTCCAGCCCGAGGAATAGCGCTGCCCACCCGAGTAGGTGCTGCGCGTAATGGTGAACGGCCGGTTGGGGTAGCTGAAGCGCTTCACGCCGTCGTTGGTAGCGCGGGCCATCTGCATGCCGTAGATGTTGTGGGCCTTGCTGTGCGAGGCCGTCAGCCCGTCGTAGTGGAAGCGCACGTCGGGCGGGAAAGTGCCTTTCTCGAACACGGCGGGCTCGTTCATGTCGTTCCACACGCCTTTCACGCCGATGTCCTGAATCAGCTCCTGGAACAGGCCGGCCCACCATTCGCGCACCTTGGGGTTGGTGTAGTCGGGGAAGTTGCAGAGGCCGGGCCACACCGAGCCTTTCATCAGCGGCCCGTCGGCGCGGCGGCAGAAAAAGTCGCCGGCCAGGCCCTGCTGGTACACCCAGTAACTGGGGTCAATCTTGATGCCCGGGTCGATGATGACGATGGTTTTGAAGCCGTCCTGGGCTAGCTCCTGCACCATGCGCTTGGGCTCGGGGAAGTGGGCCTTGCTCCAGGTAAAGCAGCGGTAGCCTTCCATGTAGTCGATGTCGAGGTAGATGGCATCGCAGGGAATCTGGCGCTCGCGCAGGCCCTGGGCAATGGCCTTCACGTTGCTTTCGGGGAAGTAGCTCCACTTGCACTGGTGGTAGCCCAGCGTCCAGAGCGGGGGCAGTTCGGGCGGGCAGGTGAGCATGGTGTACTCCTGGGCCACTTCCAGCAGGCTGGGGCCGTAGATGAAGTAGTAGTTCATCTCCCCGCCCTGGGCCCAGAAGCTGGTGACGTCGGCCCGCTCGGCGGCGAAGTCGAAGCTGGCCTTGAAGGTGTTGTCGAAGAAAATGCCGTGGGCAATTTTCTGGTGCAGCACGTGGTAGAACGGGATGTTCTTGTAGAGCGGGTCGGCGCCCTTCTGGTAGCCGTAGGTGTCGGTGCCCCAGTTGGTGAAGCGCTTGCCGCGTAGGTTCATGTTGTCGGGCTTGTCGCCCAGGCCGTAGTAGTGCACGCCGGCCGGCACCTGCTTGCTCATCTTCACGATGTCGTTGCCGGTGTCGTCGTTGTACTCCCAGTGGAAGCCTTTCTCGTCTTCGCTGAGCACCGTGCCGGAGCGGTCGAGCACCCGGATTTTCAGGCCTTCCTTCTGCACAATGCAGATGAGGCGGGCCGTGGTGAGGCGGTAGTGGTCGGCTTTCTCGGTAAACTCCAAAAACTTGGGCTTGTGCCGGGTCATGGACTCGGGCGGCACGGCGTAGGAGAAGTCGGGCTCCAGTGGCCCATCGGTGAGGTAGCGAAAGCGCAGAATCTTGTCACCCAGCACGTACAGCGCCAGACGGGCGCCGTTCTGGGTGTTGAACAGGAAGGTGGTTTCGTTGAGCTGGTCGACGCGGATAGTCGCGCCGGGATAGTGCTCCTGGTGGCTTTTGGCTGCCAGGTCGTTAATCATGTAATTCAGCTCGGGGGCAGAGGATGCCATACGGTTGGGCTTAAGTCGGTAATGGGCAGAGCGCCTGAAAACAAGGGCACGTGCCGGGCAAGGGCTGCCAATAATTCCGCAAGGTAAAAAGAGAAGCATCGAATTGTTACCAGCGGAGCAGCAGGAGTGGGTTGCGCGGGCAACTCCGGCGGCGCATCTTTGCCGACGGGCGCCCTCTTTCGCCCATCCCCATTGCCCATGCCCCAGCCTTTGGTTCCCTTGCTCGTGCTGGCCTGGGACGATGACGACACCAGCCCCCACCAACCCAACGAAGGGGCCCCTACCCTGCCGCTGCTGCGCGACCTGGCCGCCCGCCTGCCCCTGCTGGCCATTCTGCCGCAGCTGCCCGAGGCCGTGCGCAGCGAAACCCGGCTGGCCGAGCTGGCCCAGGCCGGCGAGCAGCGGCGGGCCGCGTCCGCCAGCGCAGCTCCAACCGGGAAAGCCGAGGCAATAGCCGAAGAAGCCATAGCGCCGGCCGCTCCTACCCCCGATGCTGCCGAAGACGCCGCATTGACAGCCTCCGGGCCTGCTCCCTCGCCGGCGGCACCAGCCGATGCCGCGCCGGGCAAAGCGTCGCCTCAGCCGGAAGTGGCCCTACCGTCAGGCATTGCCGGCCCCGACGCAGCCCCGCCGATGCTGCGCGTCATTGGCCTAGCCGATGTCGGCTTCGTTACCAAAACCAGCAGTCTGCCGCTCACCGCGCCCAGGCCCGACGCTCCAATGCATTCGGTGCCGCCGGTAGCCGGGCTGTCGGCTTTTGTGTGGCCGGCTGCGCCCCGCACGGGCAGCTACGAAGTGCCGGCCGCCCCTTACCTGGGCAGCACACCTACTCCACCCCCGCTGCCTCCGCCCTACCCCAGCGTGCCGCCGCCTCCCGCTCCGCCCCAGGCCGGCGCCGGCAGCTGGCACGAGCCGCCCGGCTTTGCCCAGCCCCCGCAGCACGTGTACGACCTGGCTTTCGACCCCGACCCGGAACTGCCCCTGCTGGGCACGAAGGCTACGGGTGCACCAGCATTGAGCGAACCCGGCCCAGCCGAAGCGGCGGCCCTGGATGCGCCCACTACGCAGCTGCCGTTAGCCGACAAGGAGGCGCTGACACCCACGTCGGACGCCCCCACTCTGCCCCTCACGCCCGAGCGCGCCACGCTCAGCGAAGGGCTGGCGGCGCTGCGCCGGCCGGCATCTGCGGCCCTGGCAGCAAACTCTCTGCCCAGCGTCCCTACGCCCGCTGTCAAGACACAACCGGCACCCGCTCCTTTGTCCGACGACCTGCACTACCGCATTATCCAGTATGCCCGGTTTGCTACCCACGTCGGCAGCGGGCGGGGCGAGGATTTTGGGGCGCTGTATGCGCCGGACTGGCCGGTGTGGCTGGCGGCGCTGGAGCTGCGCTACCGCCTGCGCCGGCCGCTGGTGCTGCACCTCAGCGACCTGGCCCGCGACACAGCCCAGCCCGCCGACCGGGGCTGGCGGCTGGAGATTGAGCGCTACGCCCTGCGCCGCGCCCACAGCGTGTTCGTCACCACCCCCGCCCTGCGGCAGCGCGTACTTTCGCAGTATGGCCTGCGCCCCGAGCGGGTGCGGGTGCTGGCGCGTCACGATGCCGCCGGCATTGCCGCGGCCCTTACCCAAATTAGCGCAGCCGCCCGGCCCGCAGACCTTTCCACCCCCACTCCATGACCCAGGAAACTACCTCCGCAGCATTTGAACACGAATTTGAGGCCGTACTTGAAGCCGGCGACGGCGACGGGGGCGTATTCGTGGTGGTGCCGTTCAGCGTAGCCGAGGTGTACGGCACGCGGGGGCGGGTGCCCGTACGGGCCGCCCTCGACGGTTTTCCTTACACCGGCAGCCTTACCCCGCTGGGCGACGGGCACCACGCCCTGCTGGTGCTCAAGCAGATTCGCCGCGCCATCGATAAAACCATTGGCGACACCGTGCGCGTGGCCCTGAGCCGCGACAGCAGTGAGCGCAAGGTGACGCCGCCCGACGACCTGGCCGCCGCCCTGCAGGAGCAGCCTGCGGCGGCCGCCTACTTCGCCAAGCTGGCCTTCTCGCACCAGCGCGAGTACGTGCGCTGGCTCGAAGGCGCCAAAAAGCCCGAAACCCGGGCCCGCCGCTTGGCCGAAACCGTGGAGCGCCTGGCCCGCGGGCTGAAGCGGGCTTAAACTGGCTGTGCTTTTTTCGGTTACAAGGCATCAATGGCCTTACACCACCTAGTCTGCGGCATTCTATGCGGCATCATGCGCTTCGTTTTTTCGCGGCCTTCTGCCTGATAGCAGCCGGGGGCCACCAGCCGGGCGGCAGCCCGGCCGCGGCCGAAGCGCCCCAGGAAGCCTATTCCCTTTTCTTCCGGGTGGATGGCCTGAGCCGCATTCCGGGCCACGAGCTGTACTGCCGCACCCAGGGCGGTATGCTGCGCCTGTTTCCACGGCAGCGCTACGAGATTCTGCCCACCGCCTACGGCGACTACCAGCTCTGCCCGCTGTTCGACAAAAACCTGGACACCCGCAAGCGCACCCGCATTGGCTACCTGGAAGCCAGCAAGCTGGCCTTCGAGTACGCCTACACCACCGAAGAGCAACTGGGCCGCTACTTCGTGGTGGTAGTGGATGGGATTAAGGACGGGAAGGTCATCTTCCATACCGCACCCTGGCCCCGGCACGAGGCGGCGGAGTAGGTAGCACTGACAGTAAAGTTTAATAACGAAGCAGGATAGGAGTCTGGCTTTTGACTACCTTGAAGGTGCTTATCGTTGTTTTTCATCACTTTTCAGCGCCCTTATGTACAATACTATACAATTGAAGTCCGTTTCCCTGGCACGCTGGCGAGTTCCGGGCATACTAGCAGCAGTTGTGCTGACTCTGCTGCTTAGCTGGCGGCCGGCTTGGGCCACTACACCACCATCCCAAGGACCCTCACTGGCCGCGGCCCTAAACCCTGACGGCACCCTAAAGGCAGGAACCAGCGGCTCATTCAATGCCGCTGGTTATCGGATGCTAACTGCGCCGGATGGCAAGCCCCTGTTTCGAACTGCCGGAACCGGCGACCAAGACTGGCAGGATGGGTTTGGCTATGAATACCAGGGTACAAATGGGGATATACTCGCTACTGTCGTAACCCCTACCGGTGAGCTCTACATAGGCGGAAGCTTTACGATGGTTGGGACGATAACCGCCAATCGAATAGCCAAATGGGATGGCAGCAGCTGGAGCGCGCTGGGAGCTGGATGCAACAATACCGTTGAGGCGTTGGTGGTAAATGGCAGCACGCTTTATGTAGGAGGTAGTTTCACGACAGCCGGAGGTATCGGTGCCAATCGTGTGGCTCAATGGAACGGCAGTGCCTGGAGCAGCTTAGGCACTGGCATGAATGGTCCTGTATACGCTCTCGTAGTAGATGGCACCGGTAGTATCTACGCAGGTGGAGGCTTCACTACGGCCGGAGGTGTAAGCGCAAACCGGGTGGCAAAGTGGAATGGCACCAATTGGACCAGCTTAGGCACAGGGGCGAACGGTACTGTTGCGGCAATGGTAATCGACGGCAGCGGCATCCTCTTCGTGGGAGGAAGCTTTACCTCCATCAATGGCATGCCATCCAGATACATAGCTAAATGGAATGGCACCGTCTGGAACAGCCTTGGTACGATACCTGAGATGACAAGCGGCGGCGTGTACGCTTTGGTCATAGACAGCAGCGGTAACCTGTACGCAGGAGGTGACTTCACCTTAACAGTCATCGGCCCAGGCCCTGCGCCGACAGGCATAGCCAAATGGGATGGTACGACCTGGAGCAAGCTTGGCTCAGGCCCAGCGCGTCTAAACTCTGGTGGCAGCATTAGTGCATTGGCCTTAGATGGAAGTGGCAACCTCTACGCTGGTGGGTTTTTCACCAGAGCTGACAATACTTCCGGCGTGGCCCGCTGGGATGGCAACACTTGGTTTAGCCTTGGCACCGGAGTAGCGGGCTCGGTCGGTGCCTTGTCCGTAGCTACCAACAGCAATGTCTTTGTTGGGGGCAGCTTTACCCAGGCGGGCGGAGCAAACGCTAAAAATATAGGAACATGGACCGGTAGTAGCTGGACTACCCTGGATACGGGTATCGGCAGTCCTAACGGTGACGTTACGTCACTGGTCTTAGACGGCAGTGGTAATGTGTACGTGGGAGGCTTTTTTACAGCAGCTGGCCCAGTGGCTACATACAAGGTGACCAAATGGGATGGCACAACCTGGAGCACGCTTCCTACCCCTTCGATAGCATCAAGCGCCTACTCGGCTAACAGCTATGTGGCGGCGCTGGCTGTAGATGGCACCGGCACGCTTTACGCTTCGTGGTTCCTCGATTTCTCGCAATTCACTAATGCATACATCATGAAGTGGGATGGTACTACCTGGGTAACTATTGGTGAAAATACCACCCCGGGGTACCGCTCACCTATCTATGCCCTGGCTGTGGATGGCGGGGGCGTCCTTTATGCAGGCGGTGATTTTAACCAACTAAATGGGCCGTTCGGATTACAGGCCCAGGGAATTGCCAAATGGAACGGCAGCACCTGGAGCACCGTGGGCGCCGGCATAGACGGCGGGGTTAAGTCCCTAGCACTTGACAATCTGGGCAACCTCTATGCTGGGGGCTACTTTAGGGTAGGCGGTAATGCTGGTACCTATACCTATTGTGTAATGAAATTGAATGGCAGTACCTGGAGCCAGCTAGGTACTGGCATGAATGGCTCCGTAACCACGCTGGTAGTAGACGCCAGCGGTGACCTGTACGCGGGCGGCAGTTTTACTACTGTGGATGGTATCAGTGCCCAGCGACTGGCCAAGTGGAACGGCAGCACCTGGAACAGTGTGGGCGCTGGACTTAATGGCAGTGTGAATGCCTTGACCGTAGATGCCAACAACCACCTTTATGTGGGAGGAAGCTTTTCGATGGCCGGGGCAGTAGCAGCCCAAAACATAGCCCGGTGGGACGGCAACGCCTGGCACACCTTGGGCACTGGCTTGAACAACGCCGTAAATGCCCTCACCGCAAATGGCGCGCTGGTGTTCGCAGGTGGAAGCTTCACTACCGTAGGCGACGGCAGCAAGACAACCAACCGGTTCGGTGCTTATGAGCCCAGCCCTACCACGCCAATAGGGACCACCTGGACGGGCGCTTTGTCATCCGACTGGTTTGCGGCTGGCAACTGGACGGACGGCGTGCCCACGGCCACAGTGGATGCTGGCCTAGCCGCAGGCGCACCGCGCTACCCGCTTATTACCAACGGGACCGCCCTGGCCCACGACCTGAACCTCGCCACTGGCACCAGCCTGACATTCACTGGTGGCACGCTCAACCTGCAAGGCACCTTCACCAACCAGGGCACATTTACGGCACAAGGCGGTACCGTGGAGCTGACCGGCCCGGCCGGGCAAGGGGTAGCTGGTAGCCTCACCCGCTTCTGGAACCTCCGCGTTGGCGCGGGCGGCGCCGCACTGGGCGGCCCGGTTGCCGTGCAGCGCCTGCTCACGCTCGACGGCGACCTCGATACCAATGGCCAGCCGCTGACCCTGGAGTCGACGCCGACGCAGACGGCGATGGTCGTCAACAACGGCGGGGTTGTGGTGGGCAACGCAACGGTGCAGCGCGCCATCAGCCCCGGGATGAACCCTGGCGCTGGCTACCGTCATTACAGCCCGCCAGTGAGTGGCAGCATCGTTTCCGACCTGGCAACTACTGGTTATTCACCCGTTGTCAACCCAGCCTACAACACCGCAGCAATGCCGGGCAACGTTGCCCCTTTCCCCACGGTGTTTGGCTACGAGCAAAGCCGGCTGGCATCAGCAACCAGCAACTTGCCGGCCTTCGACAAAGGCTGGTTCTCACCGGCTGCCACCGACCCGCTGCAGCCAGGGCGGGGCTATACAGTGCACATTGCGGCCAGTGAAAAAGTAGACTTCGTGGGCAGCCTGAACAACGGCACAGTACCGCTGACGCTGGCCCGCAATGTTGGCCCATCGGCGGCTGAAGCTGGCTGGGCCTTGCTGGGCAACCCTTACCCCGCCCCGCTGGACTGGAGCCTGGTGGCGCCGGCCGACCGACCCAATGTTGAGGCGGCCATCTATGTGTTTGAAAGCAGCAGCCCCTACGGCGGGCAGTACCGCTCCTACGTCAACGGCGTCGGTAATTCCGTCGTACCCGTGGCCCAGGCATTCTTTGCCCGGGTGGCCGCCGGGCAAACCAGCGGTACCCTCACCCTGCGCAACAGCCACCGCCTGGTTGCCCCAGATGCTACGCCTTTCTATCGGAACACCACCCGGCCGCTGGTGCAGCTCACCCTGCAGGGCGCCACGCTGCAGGACGAGGCTTATGTGTACTTCGAGCAGGGCGCCACGGCCGGTACTGATACTGAGTTTGATGCCATTAAGCTGCCCAACCCGCACGGGCTGAATCTAAGCACGCAGACTGGTAATGAGGCCCTGGCAATCAACGGCCTGCCTTCGCCCGGCGCAGCTGAAGTCGTTGTGCCGCTGCAAATTCGCGTGCCGGCCACTGGCACCTACTCCCTGGTAGCTGCTCAGCTGCTGCATTTGGGCAACTTACACCCCTTCCTGCGCGACCGGCAGACCGGTGTTATGCTCGACCTACAGGCCCAATCCCGCTATTCCTTCACGCTGAGCGCGGCTAACACTACGCCCCGCTTTGAGTTGGTTTTTACCCCGCAGCAGCTGTTGGGTGCGGCTCCGGCCAGCCTCCGGGCTCAGGTGGCCGTGTATCCCAATCCGGCCCACAAAGCCGTAGCTGTAGAGCTGCCTGCCATGCTCGGCCATACGGCTGTGCCGGTTGAGTTGGTGGATGCGCTGGGCCGCGTACTGCAGACCCAAATGCTCAGCGGCAGTGGCATGGCCCGGCATTTCTCACTGCAGGACGTAGCACCTGGCATCTATGCATTGCGCATCGCCACGTCACAGGGAACCATCAGCCAGAAGCTCATTGTCGAATAATATATCCTACTCAAAGTAGCGAAAGCCCCGGCCGCACTTGCTGCCGGGGCTTTTTTGTGCTTTGGTGACTACTCCCCCACTGCCTGCAGCACCGTGCGGTTCGTCACGAACAGGCTGAGCCGGGGCGCTTTCAGGGTATCCCACCGCCCAGGGACTTTACCGCTCCGCTACTGTTTTGCGCGCGGGTATTTCAATGGTTTCGAGGTTGGGGGCTACAGGCTGGAAGCGGACGTCGGAAAACTCCGACACGCGGCCGTTGGGCAGCTTCTGGTCGGCCACGTTGCACACGATGTTCCACTGAAACGAGGTGTTGGAGCTTCCCCCGTTCAGCTCCACGACGTCAAACCCGGAGCTGGTTTTGTTGGTCACGTACACACCTTTACACTCGCCTTCGAGCTGCACAAACACCCGCAGGGGATGCTCCTCGCTGATGATAATGTTTTGGCCGAGGACGGGGTCGAGGTTGATGTGTGCCCGTCCGTTCATCAGCTTGCCCTGGCCGTAGTCGGTGAAGTAGTATTCCGGCGACTCGGCGCAGAACATGGTGCGCCACTGCCCGGCCGGGTCCTGCACGATGGTGGATACCGTGCCAGTGCCCTGTATCTTATACTGCGTGGTGCCGTTGTTGTAGCCCACGCGGGTGACGTTGCCGGCCTGGTCGAAGTAGGCCGCCTGCGCGTTGCTAGCGGTGCTGGCCTTGGCGTACACCCCGGTCCCCGAGCCAGAGAAAGCACCACCTTGGCCGGTCGTCAGCGTAGTGGCCGACTGATTGTTACCGGCGCCTGTAACCCCGGTGCCGGAAGTGTTGCTGTTGGTGCCCCACATGCCAAACCCGGTGGCGTTGGTAGAGTTAGCGTAAACGCCCGAGCCGTTGGCGGCAGTAGAATAGCCATTCACTGCATACGTGCCGTATGCAGCCAGCACGTCGCCGGAGGAGGTGCTCGTGCCGCCGACCACCACCTGGCCGTTGGTCAGTACGCGCAGGCGCTCGGTGTTGTTGGTTTTGATGGCCAGGGGTACGTTGTCGGTCGTACCCAGGAAATTTGTGGCCACGGCGGTTCCGGCGTTGCCGGTGAGGCTCCAGGCCACGGTCGTTGGGTTAGCAGGCAGCGCTTGGGTTGCCAGGGTTCCATCGGAGCCAGCCACCACCATGCGCGTGCTGCTGCCGTTGCCCAGGCTGCTGATGCGGGCGTCGCCCACCACGTGCAACTCTTCTTGCGGGTCGCTGGTGCCGATGCCTACGCGCCCGGCGCCGGTTACCCGCAGCAGGCTGGTGCCAGCTGTGCCTACGGCTCCCCGGCTTACGTCCAGCGCGCCGCTGCTGGCGTTGGAGCTGCTCACTTTCACGGCCAGGCCGTTGCCGGTGGCGCCGGTGTTGGCGTTGTAAAACTGGCCCACGTAGCCGGTCTGGCTGGCGCTCCACGCCAGGGAGCTGCTGTTTCCTCCTTGTGCGTCGGCACCGATGATGTTGTCGGACGTGTTGGCCAGCTGCGAAACCGGCGCAGTGGTGCCAATGCCCACGCGCCCCGTGTTCCACTCCACCAGCAGGCGGGTGGCATTGGCGGTGGCGTCGCGCAGGGCGAAGTCGTAGTATTCGCCGGTAGTTGTGCCCAGGCTATTGGCGTCTACCTGCACGCCCAGGTCCCAGGCCCGAAACGAGCTGCCGTTGCCCGCAGCCAGGCGCAGCAACGCCGAGGAGCCGTAGGTCGTCGCCCCGAGCTGCAGCAGCTGCCCGGGGCTGGCGGTGCCGATGCCCACATTGCCGGCCCGGTTCCAGTACAGGGCCGCGAGGCGGGAGCCACTCTGGTTGGTGCCGAGCACGCCGCCCGCGTAGCCGTACAGGGCGGGTCCGTCCACGGTGAGGCCGTTGAACAGCTTGCCGGTGCCGTACCAGCCCAGGCCGTGGTGGGCGTCGGAGCTGGCGGCGGTGCCGCGCAGCAGCACGTCCTTGTCGCTAAGGTTCAGGTTGGCCGTGGCGGTGTGGTTGCCGAGGTTGTCGCCCGCCGTGTTGGCGTTGGGGATGTTCACCCAGGCCCCGCCGAAGCAATACCAGAAACCCGTGGTGTTGTCGGTCTGGAACACCATCAGCCCGTCGGGCGGCGAACTGATGGCCGTGCGCTGGGCCTGCGTCAGGCGCGGAATCAGCAGGCCCTTGTCGTTGGTGCTGCTTTGCACATCCAGCGCCGCCTTGGCGTTGGGGGAAGTGGTGCCCACTCCAACCTGGGCGGCGACGGGCTGGCCTATAACCAGCAGGCACACCCCGGCCAGGGCCGTAACATTGGAAAGCAGCGTAGTAAAGTTGTTCATAGAAAAAAGGTTGATACTCGTTAGGGACGCTGCCTGCTAGCGGCTGGCTTGGGTATAGGGAGTTCACGGGCAGATAAATAGCCACCGCCGTTCTTTCCTCATAAAACCGCAATACAGCATGCCTTGCGCGAAACTTGAACGGCTGCAAGCTAGCCAGCCCCGGCACGGGCTGCCAGGAAATGTCAGTCAACGCCGGTCTGGGTGGCGCCAGCGTCCGGCAGAGCGGTGCCAACCGCTGGTGTGCGTATTTGCCTGCGTTACAGTTGAAGAGTACCCACTGGCGCGCGTCTACGACGCGTGCCGGGCGGTTTCGCGTCTGTGACGCGATGGGATAGGCATTAACTAACCTACGCGGATAGTTCGCGTCGCAGACGCGGGTCCGGGGAGCACGCGTCGCAGACGTGAGCTAGCTGGTGGGTCTCTGATAAAGCACTGGTCTTGCCCCTCGCTTTTGCATATGTTCGCTCATCAATGTGCCTATACCATAGAGCACCTCGTGATGATTGATACACAGCAACCATTCGTACTTTTTCGAGAGCAAGTAAATTTCATCTATGTACGCGCACTCGTTCAGCACAGCATGAATCGCAGCAGGTTGGCCTTGATAAAACCAAAACTTGTCGCCCTCGTTCACCATCAACCATACCTGCTCTTCGTTCTTTGCCAGCGATATCATAGTCGCTAATGGGTCCTCTTCGTAACCCAAAGCATAAGCACCCGGACGGAAACACTCCCATAACCAGCGAGGACGCACCGTCGGATAATGCAGTGTGCAGAAAGTATGGTAGATGGTTTCCTCTATTCGGTGCCAATTGGTAGTGTAGGGTAGCGGCGCAAACGCAGCATCGGGCAAGCCAAGCTCATGCCGCGCCTTTTCAATCTCCTGCCGTAAATAGGTCCACATACCTTTATCACCCTACTCCCCTACCGCCCGCAGCACCAGCGCCGTGCGGTTCGTCACGTACAGGCTCAAGCGAGGGGCTTCCAGGGTGCCGCCCCCGCCCAAGGTGTCGTAAATCACCGCTGGGTCGATGCGGCCGAAGCCGCCAAAAGATTTGTTGTCGGTGTTGAGCAGCAGCTCGTAGCGACCGGCTTGCGGCACGGGGATGCCGTAGTCGGGTAGGCTGCGCTCGGGGCTGAAATTGAACACGAACACCAGGCCTCCGCGCTCGAAGGTGAGCACGCGGTTGCCCTCGTCGTGGTTGAGCAGGCGGGCGGCGGGGGCGGCCAGCAGGTGCCGGGCTTTGGCCAGCGCTATCATGGCCTTGTCGAAAGCACCGAGGAAGTGGAATTTCAGGTCGGGGTTGTCAGCCAGGCTCCACTGGCGGCGGGCGTAGTGGTAGCTCCAGCTGTTGCCCTGGCGGGGGAAGTCGACCCACTCGGGGTGGCCAAACTCGTTGCCAATGAAGTTGAGGTAGGCTTCGCCCCCCGTGGCCAGGGTGATGAGGCGGATGAGCTTGTGCAGGGCCAGGGCGCGGGCCGCGCCGGGGTCGGGGTCAGCAGACTGCATGTGGTGGTAGATGGCCGAGTCGAACAGCCAGTGCGAAAGGGTTTTGTCGCCCACCAGGGCCTGGTCGTGGCTTTCGGCGTAGGCCACGGTTTTCTCGCCGGCGCGGCGGTTGGTGAGCGTATGCCAGAGGTCGCCCAGGGGCCAGTGCTCGTCGGGCGTGTGCTTAAGCAGCTTAATCCAGTGGTCGGGGATGCCCATGGCCAGGCGGTAGTCGAAGCCCACTCCGCCCTCGGCAATGGGGCGGCACAGGCCGGGCAGGCCGCTCATGTCTTCGGCAATCAGCAGGGCTTCGGGCTTCAGCTCGTGGGCCAGCGTAGTGGCCAGCTGCAGGTAGAGAATGGCGTCTTCGTCGGCGCCGTGGCCGAAGTAGTTGTCGTAGCCCACAAAGGCCACGCCCTCGCCGTGGTGGTGGTAGAGCATGCTCGTTACGCCATCGAAGCGGAAGCCGTCGAAGTGATACTCTTCCAGCCAGTAGCGCACGTTGCTGAGCAGAAACTGCTGCACCTCGGGCCGGCCGTAGTCGAACAGCTTGGAGTCCCAGCCCGGGTGCTGGCCCCGCTCGCCTTTGTGGAAGTAGAGGTTGCCCGAGCCGTCGAAGTCGGCCAGGCCCTCGGCCTCGTTTTTCACGGCGTGGGAGTGCACTACGTCGAGCAGCACGGCGATGCCGCGGCGGTGGGCCTCGTTGATGAGGTATTTCAAATCCTCGGGCGTGCCGAAGCGGGAGCTGGCGGCGAAGAAGTTGGCCACGTGGTAGCCAAAGGAGCCGTAATAGGGGTGCTCCATCACGGCCATGAGCTGCACGCAGTTGTAGCCATCGGCCTCAATGCGGGGCAGGATGTTATCAGCAAACTCGCGGTAGCTGCCTACCCTCCCCTCCTCCGTGGCCATGCCCACGTGGGCCTCGTAAATCAGCGGCTCGGGGACAGCCTGCGCGACGCTAAAGTCTTGGTCAGTCCAGGCGAAGGGCGTTTCCGGCTGCCAGTACTGGGCGGCGAAGTCCTTGCTGTCCTCATCCTGCACGGCGCGGCGCAGCATGGCCGGCAGGCGGTCCTTAGCCCCGGTGGGCGTCACCACGTGCACCTTGAAGCGGCTGCCGTGCGTGAGGCGTTGGCCGTATTCGGCGTCGGGTAGAAAGGCCTCCCACACGCCGAACTCCAGCTTCTGCAGCGGGGTGGCCGTGCGGTCCCAGTTGTTGAAGTCACCCACCAGGTACAGGGCCGTGGCGCCGGGCGCCCACTCGCGGTACACGAAGCCGCCGCGCCCGGCGCTGTGGTGCAGGCCCAGGTTTTCGTGGGCCGTGGCGTAGTTGGCCAGCGAGCCGTGGTAACGCTCAATCTCAGCCAGGCGGGCTTGCAGGCGCTGCTGGCGGCGCAGCAGCACGGGCTCGTAGGGCTGCAGCCAGGCGTCGTTCTGCACCAGGACCAGGCGGGGCGCCGCGGGAGCGGAGGTCGTTTTCTTCGTCATCTGAATAAAGCAGTGAAGCTCAAAAGTAGCGCGCCGGTCGGGCTAAAGCGTTACCGGCTGGCAAGCCAAGCAGCTTGATGGAAGCTATTTAGTCAATGAGGCAAATAAAACTTTTGCTCATCCAGCGCGCAGCGAAGGGCTTTCTATTATCAGAGTAAGCCGTCTTTAATGTTTACTGCTACTTGCTCTTATCTGATTAGCTCCTTCGCTGCGCTCTGGATTACATGATTTCTCAACAGACTTTAAATAAACATGTTGTTTCAAAATATCAACCAGCGTGTTTATTTGCTGTATGAAAACCTACTGGCTGGCCCTGCCTCTGGCCCTTGTGCTGGCGTGCTCTACCGAGCGCAACGTCACCTCCTCGTCGCGCAGCTTCGAATCGGCCTTGTCGGCCCCCACGCCCCGGGCCAGCCCGCCGCTGGTAACCAACCACGCCATGGTAGTGTCGGCCCATCCCGAGGCCTCCAAAGTAGGCACCCTGGTGCTGCAGCGCGGCGGCAATGCCTACGACGCGGCCGTGGCCGTGCAGATGGCCCTGGCCGTGGTGCTGCCCGCGGCCGGCAACATCGGCGGGGGCGGCTTCCTGGTGTACCTCGACCGCAACGGCTCGGCCGGCTCGCTCGACTTTCGCGAAACGGCCCCGGCCGGGGCCAGCCGCGACATGTACCTTGATGCCCAGGGCAACGTGGTGCCCGGCCTGAGCGGCGCGGGCCCTTTGTCGGTAGGCACGCCCGGCACTGTGGCCGGCATGGCCGAGCTGCACCAGCGCCTGGGCAAGCTCTCCTGGCCTTCGCTGGTGCAGCCAGCCGTCGCTCTGGCCGCCAAGGGCTTTCCTCTTACCGAGAAGGAAGCCACGGGGCTGAATGGCGTCCGGGCCGACTTGCTCAAGCACAATCCTAACGGGGCCTCGGCCTACGTGCGCGACCAGCCCTGGCGGGCCGGCGACACCCTGCGCCTGCCTGAGCTGGCCCGCACGCTGGAGCGCATCCGCGACAAGGGCCGGGCCGGGTTTTACCAGGGCGAAACGGCGCGCCTGCTGCTGGCCGAGATGAAGCGCAGCAAGGGCCTCATCACCCAGCAGGACCTTGACGCCTACCAGGCCAAGTGGCGGGCACCGGTGCAAGGCCGCTACCGCGACTACGAAGTAATTTCCATGCCCCCGCCCAGCAGCGGCGGCGTGGCCCTGCTGCAGATGCTGCAGATGCTGGAGCCCATCGACCTGGCCCAGTTGGGCTACCACACTCCGGGCGCCACGCACTACATCACCGAAGCCGAGCGTCTGGCTTACGCTGACCGGGCTACTTACCTCGGTGACCCCGACTTCGGCCGGGTGCCGGTGCAGAAGCTGCTCGACCTCGACTACAACCGCTACCGGGCCGGCACCATCCGCCACGACGGCCGCGCCACGGCCAGCGCCCAGGTGAAGGCCGGCGAAGGCCTGCCCGGCTACGAAAGCTCCGAAACCACGCACTACGGCATCGTGGACGCCTACGGCAACGCCGTGAGCTGCACCACCACCCTCAACGGAGGCTACGGCAGCCGCGTGGTGGTGCCCGGTGCCGGCTTCCTGCTCAACAATGAGATGGACGACTTCTCGGCCAAGCCCGGCGCCCCCAACGCCTATGGGCTGGTGGGCGGCAAGGCCAACGCCATTGCTCCGCGCAAACGCATGCTCAGCTCCATGACGCCCACCATCCTCACCCGGGGCGGCAAGCTGGCGATGGTGGTGGGCACGCCGGGCGGCAGTACCATCATCACCAGCGTGCTGCAAACCATCATCGGCGTGGTAGACTACGGCCTCAATGCCCAGCAGGCCGTAACGGCTCCGCGCCTGCACCACCAGTGGCTGCCCGACCTTATTGACGTGGAAGCCGGCGCCCTGCTGCCCGCCGCCCAGGACACGCTACGGCGCCGCGGCTACACCCTCAACCCCCGCTCCCCCTGGGGCCGCGTCGACCTCATCCGCGTGCTGGGCGACGGCACCCTCGAAGGCGGCGCCGACCCCCGCGGCGATGATACGGCGCTGGGGTACTAGCGGTAAGTGAGTAGTGAGTAGTGAGTAAGTGAGTAAGTGAGTAAAAAGTACGCGACTCGGTGAAAAGACGTGTCATTGCGAGCGAAACGAAGTGAAGCGCGGCAATCCGTCCTCTCTATGCGACCAGCCTCCTAATGTGAAAAGCCCCAACGCCAGTGCTGGCATTGGGGCTTTTTCTATGTGTCACATCTCAATGTGACTGAATGCTAGAGGACGGATTGCCACGGGCTGCGCCCTCGCAATGACAGCGGAAAGGCGTTCCGTGTGTTCCAGCGCAGAGAGCAGCTTAGTGAGCGGCTACGGTCTGCTGCGTGGCAGCAATCTGGCGCAGGTTGCCGGCGGCGGCGACGAGCTTCTGGCTCAGCTCGCGCATTTTGTCGCCGGTGCCTTCGAAGGTGTGGATGCCCATGGCGGCTTTGGCCGTGAGCTCGCCCAGCAGCTGCATCGATACGGCCATGCCGGCGGCGTTGCCACGGCTGATGTGGCCGTTGAGTACTTCCAGCTCCTGGTTGATGGCGCGCAGCATGGGTTCGTTGCTGCCGGACAGGTGCTGGCGCCAGTTGGCTACGTGCTGCTGGCCGATGGCCGGGTCGCCGCCAAAGCCGTTGCCTACCGCAGCAAAAAGGGCCTGAACGCCCGATTCCATTTCAGAGAAAAAGCTCATCTTTTTTTGAGTTACGAGTTATGAGTTTCGAGGTATGAGTTGTTGTTCGGGCATCGTTGGGAACGAGCGGCAACTGCCGAAAGCCGTTTCAGGCTGCGAAGTTCGGAAACAAGCCGGCAGAAACCAGCAAGCCGACACAAGAAACCCAAAACCTATTCCTCACCAGGATTCAGCTCCCACACGTCGGGGTGGGTGTAGTTGACGACGATGACGGAGAATGGGTGCGGCTCGCCCTCGCGCTTTTCGATGCGGATGGCGCCAGCATCGCGCAGCTTGTTGATGAGGTCGCGGCGCTCCCAGTCGGGCAGCTCCGACAGCTCGTCGGTGAGCAGGCGCATGAAGGGCCCCAGCCACAGCTCCGACACGTGGCGCTGCTGCTTGGCTTCCAGCTTGCGGAATTCCTGGAGAATAAGCTCCATAGTGCGGCGCTCCAGGTCGCGGGTGAAGCGGCGCACGGGGCTGAAACTGGGCGCTTCCTCGGGGCCGCCCGCGGGCCGGCTGATGGGCGCGCTCAGGGGCCGGGGGGCAGACTGCGCGGGCACGGGGGCTACATGGGGCGCGGCCTGGCCCTCCGGCGTAGCAGACTCGGTGCCGGGGCTGCCGGCCCGCACGGCCAGAGCCGCAGCGGAGGGTACACCGGCCAGGCCGTGCTCACGCAGGCGGCGGCTTTCCTCGGCCAGGCGCAGGCGGTCGGTGCGGCGCTTTTCGAGCAGCTCCACGGTTTCGGGGGCCAGCAGGTCGCGGGCGTCGTAGAAGTGCTGGCTGCCCAGGTTCTGGATAAGGTCGCCGGAAACGGCTTCGCGGAAGCCGGCCACCAGCACCTGCCGGGCCTGGCGGCGCAGGTGCTGCAGCACGGGAATGTAGTCACGGTCGCCTGCCACCAGCACAAAGGTGCCGATGTCGGGCCGGGTATACATTACCTCCAGCGCGTCGATGCAGAGCTGCATATCGGCCGCATTCTTGTGGTCGGTGCCCAGCACGTTGCGGGTGCTCACGCCCATCAGGTAAAAGGCGCCCTGGGGGGCGGTGGGCAGGCGCTCGAAGTCGGCGTAGGCATTGATGACCAGACAGTCCAGGCCTTTCTGACTTAGCTCCTCGCGCAGCTTGCGCACAATCTCCAATACGTAGTCGTTGAGGTCGGGCGGGTCGTGAAAGTGGTTTTTGAGAAAGTAGAAAACATTCTCAAAATCAATAAAAACTGCAGCGTAGGGGGAAGCCTGAGTTTTGTGTGACATGGGGCAAATGTACAAGGGTCACCGGCGGCCCGGGCTTTTCCCAGGAAAATAGTATACCGATATGAACAAGAAAGCCAGGGGCTAGGAGACGCCAATGCTTAGGCTGTAACTTGCCGCCTCGTGTCATGCCCTGCGCCGATGAAGCTTCCGTTTCCTGCCCTGCTTTCTCTTTCATTTCTGACCACCGGCCTGCTGCTGGCCCCGGCCGCCCAGGCCCAGCGCGTGGGCGAGGCGCCCGGCGCCGGCGACCCATTCGGCAAACGCACGGTGGCAGCCCGGGCCGTGCCGGGCGGGCGGTACAAGTCGCATAGTATGGTGGGCCTATCTGTGCTGCGCATTCTGGCCAACGATGGCAGCACCCTGCAGGTGCGGCGCTGGTCGCCGGGCGTGGTGCGGGTCGACTACTTTGCGCCGGGGCGTACCTTGGCGGCCGACAGCTCGGTGAGCGTGGTGCAGGAGCAAGCCCTGCCCGGCAAGCCATTGCAAACCCAGGACAATAAGACGGCGGTGAGCATACCGCTGGGTCCGGAGCTTCAGGCTTATATCCAAAAATCGCCGCTGCGGGTGAGCATTCTTCAGGGGGCCGACACGCTCATTGCCGAAGCCACCGGCCCCTTCCGCCGCCAGGCCGCCTCTCCCACCCCGGCCGCCAACGCCGAGCCCGGCGGCACGGCCGTGCGCTTCCGTCTGCAGCCGGGCGAGCAGCTCTACGGCACCGGCGCCCGTGCCCTGCCCGTGGACCGGCGCGGCTACCGCCTCAAGCTCTACAACGAAGCCCACTACGCCTACCAGAACGGCGAGCCCACGCTGAACGTGACCCTGCCCGTGGTGCTGAGCAGCCGCGGCTACCTGCTGTTGTTCGACCACTACACCGCCGGCTACCTCGACCTGGGCAAAACCGACCCCAACGTGCTGGAATACGGCGGCGAGGGCCTCAGCTCCCTCTCCTATTTCGTGGTGACGGGCAAAGACCAGGGCGAAATCCTGAGCCGCTACACCGCCCTGACGGGCCGGCAGCCCCTGCCGCCGCGCTGGGCTATGGGCCTTATTCAGAGCCGCTTCGGCTACCGCTCCGATGCAGAAACGGAAAACGTGGCGGCCCGCATGCGCCGCGAAGGTTTTCCGCTCGACGGGCTGGTGCACGACCTGTACTGGTTTGGCGGCACCACCCGGCAGGGCGACCTGGAGTGGGACCGCCGCAAGTTCCTCGACCCCATCGGCATGATGAAGCGGCTGGAGCAGAAAGGCGTGAAGACCATTCTCATCTCAGAGCCCTACGTGATGCGCACCTCGGCCAACGACTCGCTGGTGCGCAGCCGCGGGCTGGTGGGCACCGATGCCGCCGGCAAGCCCCTCACCGTGGCTTCGTTCTGGGCCGGGCCGGCCACCATCCTCGACATGTACAAGCCCAGCGCCCGCGCCTGGCTGTGGAGCTACTACAAAAAGCACCACGACACGGGCGTGCACGGCTGGTGGAGCGACCTGGGCGAGCCCGAAAACCACCCCGAAGCCATGCGCCACGTGCTGGGCCCCACCCGGCAGGTGCACAACGCCTTCGGCATGGCCTGGGCCAGCATTTTCGCCGAAAATTACGCCAAGGAATACCCCAACGAGCGGCTGTTCAACCTGGCCCGCTCGGGCTGGGCGGGCATGCAGCGCAACTCGGTGTTTCCGTGGAGCGGCGACGTGCAGCGCACCTGGAGCGGCTTCCAGGCCCAGGTGCCCATCATGCTGGGCATGGGCGTGGGCGGCGTGGGCTATATGCACTCCGATGCCGGCGGCTTCTGCGTGGGCGGCATCGACAGCGAGCTGTACACGCGCTGGCTGCAGATGGCCAGCCTCTGCCCCATCATGCGCCCCCACGGCGAGGGCGTGCCGCCGGAGCCCTTCTACTACCCCGAGCCCTACAAGAGCGCCGTACGCGACGCCGCCCACCTGCGCTACGAGCTGCTGCCCTACCTCTACACCCTGGCCTGGCAGAACACCACCACGGGCGCGCCGCTGGCGCGGATGATGGAGTTTGACAGGCAGTTGTCAGTTGACAGTTATCCGTTGTCAGGTCGTTCCAATAAAGCCAATGGCAGAACATCCCTGACAACGGACAACCAACAACTGACAACTGCTTCAAACGACCAATACCTCCTCGGCCCCAGCCTGCTGGTGGCGCCGGTGCTGCAGCCGGGGCAGCGGCGGCGCAACGTGGTGCTGCCTGCCGGCAGCTGGGTGGATTTTTATTCGGGCCAGACGCTGGCCGGGGGCCGTACGGTAAGTGTGCCGGCGCCGCTGGCCCGCACGCCGCTGCTGGTGAAGGCCGGCGCCTTCGTGCCCATGACCAACTACCGCCCCAGCACGGCCCGCTACCTGCCCGATACCCTGCTGCTGCGCTACTACCCCGACCCACAGGTGACGGAGTCGAGCTTTACGATGTACGACGACGACGGCCACTCGGCCCAAGCCTTGGCCAAGAAGCAATACGAAACCCTGACCATGCGCGGCTTCTACAGCCGGGCGCAGACCGACGTGCTGCTGAGCAGCGACGGTGAATACCCCGGCCAGCCGGTTTTCCGCTTCCTGCGCCTGCTGGTGCAACGCGTGGCCGCCCCGCCCACGCAGGTGCTGCTCGACGGCAAGCCCACGCCGGCCGAGGCCTGGACGTATAATGCCGCCCGCCACGAGCTGGAGGTGCATTTCCTGATGAATGCCGGCACGGCCGTGAGCCTGCGCGGCCTGCAGCTGCTCACCCGCCCCGTGGCCGACGACGCCCCCGAAACCCTGACGCTGGAAGTGCCCGACAGCCGCAGCTTCGGCGCAGGCGGCACCACGCTGCGCTATACCCGCCACGCCACCGGCGCTGGCGCTTCGCTGCGCATCCTGAACGCCCAGGGCGCGCTGGTGCGCGAGTTGCCGATGGCTGCCGCGCCCGGCGCTCACAGCCTGCAGTGGGACGGCCGCAACGCCCAGGGCCAGCCCCTGCCCCCCGGTGTGTACACGGCGGAGGCGGCTGGCCAGCACCAGCGGCTGATAATTACGCAGTAAAAACCGCCGGGAGCAATACTGCACTTGCTCAGCTTTTCAAGGGACTTTACGCCGCTTCTATTACTCGCAGAACCATAGTAACTGGCCTGTAAAACCCAGCTCAACCGCAAACTACGATTGGCCAACCCCAACGGGGTTGCATAGCCTAGCCCAGGGTAGGCTGCGCAGGAGCCTACCCTGGGTTTTGGGCCAATAAAAGAGAAACAAGAACCCCAACGGGGTTCCGTAGCTGCCAACCCTGCCGTTGCGGAGCCCCGTTGGGGTTCTCGGCGCAGGGGCACATGTATACCCAGGGTAGGCGCCTGCGTCGCCAACCCTGGGCTGGGCTGCGCAGCCCCGTTGGGGTTGAGGAATTATTATAAAATATAGACTTACTAACGGCTTTACTTTGTGTCCGCCGGCGGCGCTCGGACTGCGGCCTTCGGCATCGATACCTCATTCTAACCCAATAAACCGGCCCATTATGCACCACCTGCAAACGCCCCGCCTTTATTTCCGCGAACTGCGCGACGACGACGCGGCCGGTATGTTCGAGCTCGACGGCAACCCGGCCGTGCACCGCTACCTGGGCAGCCAGCCGCTTACCGAGTTGAGCCAGAGCCTGGCCATGATTCGCGACATCCAGGCGCAGTACCGGGACCACGGCATCGGTCGCTACGGCGCCTTTTTGCGCGATACCAACGAGTTTATTGGCTGGGCAGGTCTGAAATTCATTCCCGGCCCACTCAACGGGCAATACAACGTGTACGACCTCGGCTACCGCTTTATTGAGCGGTTCTGGGGTCAGGGCTACGGCTATGAGGCTGCCAAAGCCTGGCTCGACTACGGCTTCACGGAAATGCGGCTGCCGGTGATTTCCGGCTACGTGGACGAGCAGAACGCAGCTTCCCGGCGTATCATGGAAAAGCTGGGCATGCAGCTGGGCAACACTTTCGAGGATGAGGGCGACATGTGCGTATGGTACGAGCAGGCCAACCCGGTCCTGAGCTGAGGCTACCGGGCACCGTAACTTGCGGCCGCAACCTTCGCCCTGAATATCATGCGCTTTCTAACTGGCGCCCTGCTCCTTCTTTGCGCGCTGCTCCAGCCCCGGCAGGTGGTGCAAGCCCAGGCCGTGGCGACGCTCACGCCCCGGCAGCCGGCCAGCCTGAGCGACTCGCTCACCATCACCTTCGACGCCACGCGGGGCGACGCAGGCTTGGCCGGCTGGACCGGCGACGTGTACGTACATACCGGCCTTATCACCCCGGCCAGCACCTCGCTCACCGACTGGCAGCACGTGCAGGGCAGCTGGGGCGTGCCCGAGCCCCGCCTGAAAATGCGGGCCCTCGGCAACCGGCGCTACGCGCTGCGCATCCAACCCAGCACGTTCTACGGCTTGATGCCTAATGAGCAGGTGAGCTATTTCGCCTTCGTATTCCACAATGCCGACGGCAGCGCCTCGGGGCGCAACGCCAACGGCTCCGACGTGCTGCTGCCGCTGTACGCGGCCACCACCCGGCAGTACGGCAGCCACCAGTGGAGCGGCGGCCTGCTCAGCGTAACAACTTCGGATGGCGCCACCCTCACGGCGCAGCCCTACGCCCCGGCCGTGCTGCGCGTGGGCTTCTACCCCAGCGGCGTGCCAGCCGTGCCCGCGGCCAGCTTTGCCGTGAATGCGGCCCCAACCAGCGGACCGGCCACACTCACCGATACGCCGGCCCGCCTGACGCTGACGGCCGCCGGCATAAGCCTTGACGTGGAGAAAAACCCGCTGCGCCTGGTGTACCGCCGCGGCGCCGACACTCTGCTGGTGGAAGCTCCCGGCTACTTCGAAACGGGCAGACTGCGCGGGGTGCGCTTTGCCCTGCGGCCCGGCGAGGCGCTGTACGGCACCGGCTCCCGGGCATTACCTGTGGACCGCCGCGGACAGCGCGTTCAGTTCTACAACCAGGCCCATTACGGCTACCAGAACGGGCAGCCCGACCTCAACATCAGCATTCCGCTGGTGCTGAGCGGGCGCGGCTACGGGCTGCTGTTCGACGAACACCGCCCTGGCTACCTCGACCTGGGGCAGGCCGATGCCGCGGCCCTGGAGTTTGGCACTGAGAGCAGCTACCTGGGCTACTTTGTGCTGGCCGACACTACCCTGCAGGCCCTGCTGAGCCGCTACACCGGCCTCACCGGGCGGCAGCCGCTGCCGCCCCGCTGGGCCCTGGGCTACATCCAAAGCAAATACGGCTACCAGACCGAGGCCGAAGCCCGCAGCATCGTGCAGGCCTTGCGCGGGCAGCGCTTCCCGCTCTCGGGCCTGGTGCTCGACCTGTACTGGTTTGGGGGCATGAACCGCATGGGTAACCTCGACTGGGACCGCACGCGCTTCCCCGCGCCGGAGCGCATGCTGCACGACTTCGACTCGCTGGGGGTGAAAACCGTGCTCATTGCCGAGCCTTACCTTACCCAGCAAAGCCGCAACTACGCGGCGGCGCAGGCCGGCGGGCTGCTCACGCGCAATACGGCCGGGGCGCCCTACGTGCTGGGCAGCTTCTGGGCCGGGTCGGCGGGCCTGCTCGATATGACCAACCCAGCGGCCCGGGCCTGGCTCTGGCCGTTTTACCGGGCCCGCACCCTGGAAGGCGTGGGCGGTTGGTGGAGCGACCTGGGCGAGCCCGAAACCCACCCGGACGACATGCGTCACAGCGGCGGCACCGCCCGCGAGGTGCACAACGTTTTTAGCCAGCACTGGCTGGAACTGCTGCACGACGGCTACCGCCGGGAATTCCCCGGCCAGCGCCTGTTCAACCTCACCCGTTCGGGCTATGCGGGCATGCAGCGCTTGAATGCCTTCCCGTGGAGTGGCGACGTGCAGCGCTCCTGGGGCGGGCTGCAGGCCCAGGTGCCCATCATGCTAGGCATGGGCCTGAGCGGCGTGGGCTACATGCACTCCGACGCCGGCGGCTTCACCGGCGGCGGGCAGCAGCCGGAGCTGTACACACGCTGGCTGCAGCTGGCGGCCTTCACGCCCATCATGCGGGCCCACGGCGAGGGCGCCCCCACCGAGCCGGTGTTTTATGCCGAGCCCTACAAGAGCATCGTGCGCGACTACGCCCGCCTGCGCCACCGCCTGCTGCCCACCACTTACACCCTGGCCTGGGAAAACAGCCAGACCGGCATTCCGCTGGCCCGCCCTGTTAATTTCAGTGAGCAGTTAGCAGGGAGCAGTAATCAAGCGGCCAATGACGCCTACCTGTGGGGCAACGACCTGCTGGTGGCGCCCGTGCTCAACCCCGGCCAGACCCAACGGACGGTGCAGCTGCCCGGCCCTACGCCGTGGATAGACTATTGGACGCAGCGGCAGTACGCCGGCGGCAGCACCGTGACGGTGGCCGCCCCGCTGGCCCGCCTGCCGCTGTTTGTGCGCGCCGGCGGCTTCGTGGCCATGCAGCCCTACCGCCCCAGCACCGGTCAGGGCGTGCTCGACACGCTGCAGCTCAGCTACTACCCGGCCCAGGGGCTCAACGGCGGGCCCTACTTCGTGTACGACGACGACGGCCACACGCCTGAAGCCTATGCTAATGGCCAGTACCAGCTGCTGCGCTTCCAGGACTACCCCACCGGCGCAGCCGACATGACCCTGGTAGCCACGGCCACCGGGGCGGGCTACGCCGGGGCACCCCGCCAGCGGGAAGTCGAGTACAACATTCAGCGAGTAGGCGCCGCGCCCGGCGTGCAATTCAATGGCCGGCAACTGGCCCTGGCGCCCAGCGCGGCCGCGTATGCCGCCCAGGACTCGGCCGCGTACTTCGACGCGGCGGCCAACGTGCTGCGCGTGCACTTCAAGTGGCGGCACCAGCCGGCTACGGTGCGCGTGTTTGGCCTGCGGCTGCAGACGGTGGCCGCTCGGCCAGCCAGCCTGCGGTCTATTAGCCTGAATGCGGCCTATCCCAACCCCTTCAGTCAGGCAACCACCATCAGCTGCGAGGTGGCCCAGCCGGGCCGCTACCTGCTGCGGGTGTATTCGCTCACGGGCCAGCTGCTGGCCAGCCGGCCGGTGGAAGCCGCTTCGCCCGGCTCCCTGTCGCTGCAATGGGCCGGCGACGACGGCCAGGGCCGGGCCCTGCCGCCCGGCGTGTACCTGCTGGAGCTCAACGGCCAGCACCAGCGCGTGGTGAAGCAGTAGCGCCGACGGGGCCATCCGGCGTACATTTCGGCATGCGAAACCTGCTTTTCCTGCCGCTGCTGGCCTTGGCCACCTGCCAGTCGGCCTCCAACCAGAAAACCGACGCGGCCACCCAGACCGCCGCTTGCCCGCCCCCGCCCGCGCCCTTCACCGTGCGCCACCCGGCCTGGATGCACGACGCCACCATCTACCAGGTGAACGTGCGGCAGTATACGCCGGAGGGCACGTTCAAGGCTTTCGAGCAGCACCTGCCCCGCCTGCAGCAGATGGGCGTGAAGGTGCTCTGGCTGATGCCCATCAACCCCATCGGGACGCTGAAGCGCAAGGGCACGTTGGGCAGCGCCTATTCTGTGTACGACTACCGCGCCGTGAACCCGCAGCTGGGTACCCTGGACGACCTGCAGCACCTGGTGAAGGAAGCGCACGCCCACGGGTTTTATGTCATTCTCGACTGGGTGGCCAACCACACGTCCTGGGACAACCCGCTCACCAGGCAGCACCCCGACTGGTACACGCGCAACGCCCAGGGCAATTTTCAGCCGCCCGTGGCCGACTGGCAGGACGTCATCGACCTCGACTACAGCAAGCCGGGGCTGCGCCGCTACATGAACGAAACCATGGCCTACTGGGTGAAAACGGCCGACATCGACGGCTACCGCTGCGACGTGGCCGGGCTGGTGCCCACGGACTTCTGGGACGCCACCCGGGCCGAGCTGGAAAAGATAAAGCCCGTGTTTATGCTGGCCGAGTGGGACGAGCTGCACGACCCGCCCTTCCTGAAGCGGGGCGAGTTTACGCCCAACACCCACCTGCTCGAAAAGGCTTTTGATGCAACCTACGCCCTGCGCCTGCACGGCCTGCTCGACAGCCTGGGCCGCGGCCAGAAGCCGACCCGCGAGCTGGCCCGCTACTACGCCGCCGAGCGCCGCATGTACCCGGCCGGCGTGCAGCTCATGACCTTCACCAGCAGCCACGACATCAACGCCTGGGACGGCTCGGAGTACGAGCGCCTGGGCCCGAACGCCCAGCCCATGGCCGTGCTCACGGCCCTGCTGCCCGGCGTGCCGCTCATCTACAGCGGGCAGGAGGCCGCCCTGAAAAAACGCCTGCGCTTCTTCGACAAAGACACCATTGAGTGGAACAACTACCCGCTTCAGAACTTCTACACCAAGCTGGTGCAGCTGAAAAAGCAGCACCCCGCCCTGCACAACTACGATGGCTGTGCGGAGTTCCGCCTGCTGCCCGGCCCGGACAAAACCGTAATGTTTGAGCGCCGCAAGGGCGATGCCGCCGTGCTGGTGGCCGTGAACCTGGGCGCCCAGCCACAAGTGGTGCACTTGCCGGCCACTTCTACTTCGCCAAAACCTGCTCAACAGTGGGCTGCCGTATTTGCCGACGGCCCGCAGGCAGCTAGCAACAGCGAAGGTTTATCGGCCACGCTGCCGCCGCACGGCTATCAAGTGTGGCAGCAATTTGCAAAGAAGTAAGCCCTGTACTCATGCCTTCCGCCTTCTCCGAACAATACGCCCTGGTGCAGGACGCCCGCGCGGCCCTGCTCACCTACTGCGAAACCATCAAGCCCGAGCATTTCACGGCGCCGGTTCCCAGCTTCAACCACGCCAGCATCCGCGACCTGCTGGTGCACAGCGCCCGTGCGTACCACGCCTGGCTGGGCGAGGCGGGCCTGGGCCGCACCGAGGCACCCACCGAGCCCGCGGCCGTGCCCGATATGGCCGCGCTGCGCGCCTTGTTTGCGCGGGTGGATGCTCTGGTGGCTGATTTTGAGCAGCACTTCACGACCCGCTGGCAAGAGCCCGCTTTTTTCGAGCTACGCCGACGCGGCCTTCGGGTGGAGCTTACGCCCCTGCAGCTGTTCACTCACGCCCTCACCCACGAGTTTCACCACAAAGGCCAGGTGCTGAGCATGAGTCGGCAGTTGGGCTACGTGCCCGTCGATACCGACGTCATCCGGACTTAAGTCTTCCTAGTGGGGTTCAGGAGCTGAGCCGTACACAATCTTACTTAATCGGCGCCAGCGCGCAACCACTACGGCCCAGCTTGTCGTATTGAGCGGGCGCCTGGCCTGTTACCGGCGCTGCCGTTTGCGCGCCGCTCATGCTTTTTTTAGCCGACCCCGTCACCGCCTTCGATTGGCAGCGCCTGCTCTGGACCGGCGAGCACCCGCCGCTGTACATGCTGGAGGTGGTATTTCGTTGCGTGCTCACCTACCTGATGCTGCTGGCGGCCCTGCGCATCACAGGGCGGCGCAGCGTGAAGCAGCTCTCGCTTTTCGAGCTGAGCATAGTCATCGGCCTGGGCTCCATCGCCGGCGACACCATGTTTTACCCCGAGGTGCCCCTGAGCCACGCCGTCATCGTGTTTGGGGTGGTGATGGGGCTGTACTGGCTGCTCAACTCCCTGACTGAGAAGTCGCCCCGGTTCAGTGACTGGATGGAGGGCAAGGAGGTGCTGCTGCTCGTGGATGGCCAGCTCCACTGGCCTAACTTTCACAAGCAGCACCTTACCCACAAGGAACTGTTTGGCGAGCTGCGCCAGCAGCAGGTCGAGCACCTGGGCCAGCTCAAGGCCGTGTACAGCGAGGCCACCGGCGAGCTCAGCTTATTCTTCTACGAAGACGCCGAGGTGCGCCCTGGCCTGCCCATCCGGCCGGAGGCCCTCGCCCAGGCCCAGGAAAGCATCGACACAGCCGGGCTTTTCGCCTGCCAGAACTGCGGCTGCGTGGCCCCGCTGCAGCCGGCCGCTGCCCATGCCTGCCCCACCTGCCGGCAGGGCCGCTGGCTGCCCGCCTGCACCACCCGGCGCGTGGCCTAGCAGCCATTCAGCAACTTACTGCCCTGCCCGGCGCCCAGCTTTCAGGCTGAAACCCAGCCGGAAGTCGTTGCGGATGGCCTGGTCGCCGAGGTTCTGGAAAAAGCTGCTGGAATTGTAGCGCAGGCCGAACTTGGTGCGGTCGATAGTGATGCTGCCTTTTAGCAGCAGGCTGTCGGGCCCCAGGGACGTGATGCTGAGCGGAAATTCCAGCGGGGCCGTCACGCCCTTGATGGTGAGCTGGCCCGCGGCCCGGCCAGCCCGTGCTTCCCGCAGCGTGAAGGTGGCCGTGGGGAAACGCTGCACGTCGAAGAAGTCCACCCCCCGCAGGTGGCCCTGCATGGTGGCATTCTCGTGGCTGATGGTCCTCAGGTCGACTACCGCCTGGGCCGCGCGCAGCTGGCCGTCATAGCTGAGCGTTCCCTGGGCCAGCCGCACGCTGCCGCTGGGCGCGTAGCTGCCTACTTCGGCGTAGCCCGTCCACATCAGGCGGCTGCTGGCGGGGTTCAGGAGGTAAACGGGCGCGGCCGGGCGCCAGGCGGCAGTCAGGCCAAGCAGCAGGCTGAAGAGGATGAAAGTTTTCATGAGGTATGTGAGGTTATGAAGTGGGCTTAGCGCTTGCCTTCGGTTTCAATGAGTCCAGTGCCTTTGTAGAGCTGCCCGTTTTGGTCGCGGGCCAGCACGTACCAGAGTGCATCGCCGCCGTAGAGGCCCTCGGCTGAGGCGAAGCGGTAGTTTTTGGGAAACACGTAGGCCTGCCCGCGCCGCAGCCGGCCGCCGGGGCAGTTGAACAGCTCAGCGAACTGGGCCGGCGAGAGCTGGATGTTGGCTTGCCAGCCCCGCTCGTCGTACCAGATAAAGCTTCCGCATTCCACTATTTCGAGGTCGGCCACGTCGGCCACCACGGTGGTGCTGTGCTTCCAGGCGAAGCGGCCGGGCGCCTCCGGCTCGGGGTATACGGGGTTGGGCGAATGGTGCAGGCTGAGGCCCACCGGCACGCGACGCAGCCGCTCGGGCAGCACCCGGCGGTGGTCGGGCCAGGCGGCGCTGGGGGTAGCCGGTGCCGTCGATTGCGCGGCGGCGGGCAGGGTAAGCGCTAGCAGCAGGGCCAGCGGCAGGGGGTGGTTTTTCATGGCCGTACGGGGGATGAGAAGTACGGCCCAAAGGTGGGCGACCGGGCCAGTGGCAAGCGCCCCATATCCTACGTTGGGACGCCCCAAATCCGGATGTGGGCCTTACTCAGGGCGGTAGTCGCGGGGCGCCACGCCCGCGAACTGCTTGAAAATCCGATTGAAAGTCGTTTTCGAGTTGAAGCCGCTTTCCAGGGCGATGCCAAGCAGGGTGAGGCGCTGGGCATCGGGCCCGGCCAGGCGGCGCTGCACTTCGGCCACCCGCAAGCCGTTCACCAGGTCGTTGAACGAGCAGCCGAAACCGCTGTTGATGGTGTAGGAAATCAGCTTAGGCGCCAGCCCCGTGTGCGCCGCCAGCTCGGCCAGCGTCAGCGTGGGGTTGAGGTAAAGCTTGTCTTCTTCCAAAGCTTGCCGGATGCGGGCGGCCACGGCTTCATCGACTGGCCGCACCGGGGGGCTGGCGGGGGCTGGAGCGGCTGGTACGACAGCCGCAGTGGCCTCCACCGCTTCGGCCCCAGCCGCGGAGGCGGCTGTGGGAGGCGGCTCGTTCGTTGTGGCCAAGTCGGCGGGCGCGGGCGCGTCGTCTTCAAACCGGATGGCCTGCATGTCGGCCTGCTGCAAACCCACCACGCCGATGATGAACAGCACGCCGCCCAGCATTTCGGTGGAGTAGTCGTATTGATAATAGATGCCCCATAGCTCCCGCAGCACAACCTCCAGAAACCACTGCCCGCTCACCACGGCCACCAGCACCAGCAGCCAGCTCAGCCAGCGCAGCCGCAGCTCCGACACTTCCGAGAAGTTATCCACCAGCCAGCGGCGATAGTGCCGCAGCAGGCGCAAACTCAGGGCCAGGTAGCACAGCAGCGACACCAGCGTGCCCACGAACTCCAGCCGGTAGGTGTAGGGCCGGTGTACGTGCTGCCAGAACCAGTTGCGCAGCTCATAGGGCTGAAACCGCAGCCACCAGTACAGCGCCGCCTGCAGCAGCACCGGCGCAAAGTGCCAGGCATAGCCGCTGCGCCAGCGGAAGTCGTGGTTGATGAGGCTGCGCACGTAGAAGTACAGCAACGGCCCAAACGCCAGCGAGTAGTAAATCGGCGAGAAGTACAGCCCGGCGTTTTGCCCGTACAGGCCAGACACCCGCATAAAGCCATCGGCCAGCCACAGCGTTATGGCCAGCATGAGCAGGGCCAGAAAGCGGTTGGGCTGCCGGTTGTGCGGCCGCACCCACAGCAGCCCCGCGGCAAACATGGCCTGCGCCATCACGGCCAGCAAGAGCACCACCACGGGCGAAAACGGAATCTGCATAGCGAAAAGCGGAGCTGGCCTCCTAACCTGCTGCCGGGCCAATGGTTTAGTCGCAATAAAGCACTGGTTCGCGCAAGCCTAGCCCCGCGCCAGCCAGTAGCCCCCCGTGGCGGCCAGCACGCCCAGCACCACGCTGCCGCCAGCGTAGATTGCAGCCGTGAGCAGTTGCCCGCCGCGCAGCAAAGCCAGGTTCTCGAGCGCAAAGGCCGAGAAGGTGGTGAAGCCCCCGCAGAAGCCCGTGACGAGCAGCAGGCGCCAGCCCGCACCCAGGGTGTGCCGCTCCAGCAGGCCCAGCAGCAGGCCGGCCAGCAGGCAGCCCAGCACGTTCACCACGCCCGTGCCCACGGGCCAGCTCAGCGGGTAGCGGCCCTGCACCGCCTGCTGCAGCCAGTAGCGGGCCAAGGCCCCCGCGCTGCCGCCCAACGCCACCAGCACCCAGGAATAGTTCATGCAGCAAACTTACGGGCCGCCCTGCTACTTTATGCCTGCAGCCACCGTATGCAAGGGTCCTTAGTGGTGTCAGGACTTGGAGTCGTGGCACCACTCCGCGCCGCCCGCCATTTATAATTCATAATTTTTAATTCACCACCCATGCTTCGTCTTCTCGGCCGCTCGGGCCTTTCCACTTTCCCGCTGGTGCTTGGCGGCAACGTCTTTGGCTGGACCATCGACGAGGCCGCATCCTTTGCCGTGCTCGACGCCTTCGTGGCCGGGGGCGGCAACATGATAGACACGGCTGATGTGTACTCGGCCTGGGCGCCCGGCAACGCGGGCGGCGGTCAGTCGGAAACCATCATCGGCAAGTGGCTGCGGCAGCGCGGCCGGCGCGACGACGTGCTCATTGCCACCAAGGTGGGCTACGAAATCGACGCCAGCCACCGGGGCCTGAGCAAGGCCTACATCATCCGCTCGGTGGAAGACTCGCTGCGCCGCCTGCAAACCGACTACATCGACCTGTACCAGTCGCATAAAGACGATGCCAGCGTGCCAGTGAGCGAGCCGCTGGAAGCCTACGCCCAGCTTATCAAGGCAGGCAAGGTGCGCGCCATCGGAGCATCCAACTTCTCGGCCAGCCGCCTGCGCGAAGCCCTGCAGGCCAGCCAGCAGCACTGCCTGCCCCGCTACGAAACCCTGCAAAACCAGTACAACCTCTACGACCGCCAGGACTTCGAGCAGGAGCTGGCCGGGATGCTGACGCAGGAAAACATTGGCGGCATTCCCTACTACGGCCTGGCCGCGGGCTTCCTCACCGGCAAATACCGCCAGGCCAGCGACCTGCAGAAAAGCGCCCGCGGCACCGGCGTAGGCCAGAAATACCTGAACGAAAAAGGCCTGCGCCTGCTGCACGGCCTCGACGCCGTGGCCGACCATCAGGGCGCCACGCCCGCCCAGGTAGCCCTGGCCTGGCTCATGCAGGCGCCCGGCGTAACGGCCCCCATCGCCAGCGCCACCAGCCCCGGCCAGGTAACCGAGCTGCTCGAAGCCGCCGAACTGCGCCTCACGGCCGATGATGTGCGGACACTGCAGGCAGCAGAATAATACAGGATGTAGGGGCAGGGCTTGCCCCTGCCCATCGTTGAACGATGACGTTCGGACGACCGGGCAGGGGCAAGCCCTGCCCCTACTTGTCTTCAAACTCATACACCCGCTCCACACCCGGCAGCTCTTTGCCATCGGCTTCGGCGTAGGGAAACACGAAATAGTTGAGCGGCGGGCCGGCCTGGGCGGGCGTGAGCACCAAATCCCGGCCGCGGGTGAACTCCACGCGGTTTTCGTCGTGGGCCCCGAAGAAATAGTCGCGGCGAGTAGGGTCCTTGGCGGCTTCGGAGGCGTCGATGGGCACCCAGCCGGTTTGGGGGGTGTAAAACTCAGCCCAGCAGTGGTAGCCTTTTACTTCGCCGCGCCCGCGCCCGGCCGGCAGAGGCAGCCCGATGCTGAAGCGGGCCGGAATGCCCAGCGCCCGGCAGTAGCCGATGAACAGGGCGTGGAAGTCGGTGCAGTTGCCGCGCCGCACGTCGCAGGCGTAGTAGATGTCGCCCCGGCCCCAGCCCTGGCCCGACTTGTCGTAGGTCATGGTGCCCACCACGTGCTGGTAGATGGCGCGGGCTTTTTCCAGGTCGGTGCGGGCGCCGGCCTGGCTCACCACGTCCTGCGCCTGCTGCCGGATGGTGGGGTCGAGGGGCACGAGGTGGTCGGGGGCCAGCCAGCGGGCCTGGTCGGGGTCGGCTTCTTCTTTGGGGGCGTTAGCAGCGGGCGCTAGCACTGCAGGATTGAGGTGCTCGGTGCGGGTGACGCGGGCCGTGAAGCCGACTACCAAAGGCGTTGCGGGCGCCGGAGCCAGGTGCAGGTGCAGCATGGTGTTGCCGAACTGTCCCTGCTTTATTTCATAAGGCACTGGCGAGTTGATTTCCAGCCTGGCAATAGTCTGGGACAGGTCGTCGTGCGGGATGGGCAGCCAAAAATCCAGCACCTTGGTGCCGGCGGGCGGCGCGGGCACGGTGGCCTGGCAGCGGAGAGTGAAGGTTCGCACGCGGGTAGGAATAGAGGTACTGACTGCCTGCTGGGCCGAAGCCAGCGGAGCGACCGGCAGCATCAGCGCCAATAACACAGCTACCTGGCAGGTCCGGCTAGTGAGGGAGGTAAAGGTCACGAAAGGATGTTCAGCAGCAATAAAACAAAGGTACCCGCCCCTGCCAGGGAAGAGTTCCGGTAGGGAGCGGCTTTATATTGCAGGGCTTATTTCAATTCGCTTATGCTGCGCTTTTTGCTCCCTGGCTTTTTGGTCCTGGCCCTCGCAAGTGAAGCCCAAATCCGGCCGGCAGCTAAGCCAGCCGCCAAGCCCGCTCCGCCTCTATCGGCTAAGCAGTTGGTGATAAAGGAGCCCTGCGCCGTGCTGTACTGGCCGGACGAGGCCAAGATTGAGCGGCTAAAAAAGAAGGGCAATGAGGAGGGCTTTTACACTGTAGCCGACGACAACATGTATTACGTTGCGCAGTCCCGGGAATACCTAAAGAAGCACAAAATCAAATCAATTGACTCCCACGCAGGCACTTTTCGCTTTGTGCCAGTGGCGGGCCCGGCATTTGTGCTCGACCGCCGCGCCGACAAGTACAGCTGGGGGCTTATCCTCTTTGATGGCCGCCACGCTCCCCGCGAAGCCGACTTAGTGGAACCCGCCGCCGACGTAAAAGCAGTTTTCAAAAAGTAGGCTGCGCATGAAGGCTCCCGCCACCCCGCCCGTCCTTGCCCTGGCGTCGTTTCCCGGCGCCCGGCCCGGCCAGCCCTACTACGTCGAGCGGCTCGAAACCCACGTGGCGCGCTTTCCGCACGTGAACCTCCCCCACGCCCACAGCTTCTACCTGCTACTGTACTTCAGCCAGGGCAGCGGCACCCACACCGTGGATTTGGTGAGCTACGAGCTGCGGGCGGGCAGCGTATTTTTCCTGGCGCCGGGGCAGGTGCACCACTGGCATCTGAGCGCCGATGCCCAGGGCTACGTAGTGTTTTTCGATGCCGACTTCTACCTGTTCCGCTACCCCGGGCAGCAGCTCTACGCCTACCCGTTTTTCACCAGCGCCCACGCCCCCGTGCTGTACCTGCCGCCCGTGGAAACGGAGCTGCGGCCCCTGCTGGCCCGCATGCTGGCCGAGTACCAGGGCCAGGCCGACAACCAGGCCGAGGTGCTGCGCTCCTACCTGCACCTGTGCCTGGAGCTGGCCGCCCGCCACTTCGCCGCCGGCCCCGGCCCTGAAGCCGAAACTGGTCTGGCCCAGCAGCAAATCCGTCAGTTTGGTGCCCTGCTCAATCAGCATTACCGCAGCCGGCGCAGCGTGCAGGACTACGCCGACCTGCTGCACCTCAGCGCCAACCACCTCAACGCCCTGTGCCGGCGCGTGCTCAACAAGACGGCCTCGGCCCTGATTCACGAGCGAGTGGTGGTGGAGGCACAGCGCCTGCTGGCCCACACCGCCCTAAGCGTGGGCCAGGTGGCCGACGAGCTGGGCTTTGCCGATGCTTCTTACTTCGTGCGCTACTTCCGCAAGTACACCGGGCGCACACCCGAGGCCTTCCGCCAGCAGCGTTGATTTGTCCTGTAAGTGCCCGCAAGTAGGCTGCCGACGCCCCTTTGGGGCCTGGTAACTTTGTGGTGTTGGTTGTACGAAGGCCGGTAAATGCATCCGGCGGCGGCTCTAAACCGGGCCGCCTGCGTATAGCCCCTGGTTTCACCCTTAGCCCTACTCCTATGGCTGCCCCTGCTTCTGCCACCCTCGCCCTGCTCGACCTGCGCTGCCCGCGCTGCCACGAAGGCAAGCTCTTCAGCACCTCGGCGTTCAACGTCACCAGATTCGCCCAGATGCCGGCCCAGTGCCCCATCTGCGCCCAGTCGTTCGAGCCTGAGCCGGGCTTCTACTTCGGCTCGATGTATATCACCTTCGCCTTCAACGTGGCCACGCTGCTGCTCACCGGCGCCCTGCTCTACAACTTCTTCGGCAACCCCGACACCTGGGTGTACGTGGTGGTCGTGACGGCCGTCACGCTGCTGCTCACGCCCGCCATCCTGCGCTACTCCCGCGCCATGATGCTGTACTGGTTTGGCGGCGCCCACTACGACCCACGCTGGGCCCGCGCCCAAGCCCGGTAGTGGCTGAATAGCCCCCCAGAACGATGTAGAGACGCAATATTTTGCGTCTCCGGGACCGCGCTGATTGGGCCATCAGAACCGTAGAGACGCATACCTGCGTCTCTGGGACTGCGCTGTCAGAACGGTCTATGAATGTCGTTCAACGACGAGACGCAAGTATGCGTCTCTACATCGTTCAATTCTCATCAAAAGCGGAGAGGTAAAAGGTGACCTGCCTTTTACCTCTCCGCTTTTGACTTTTAACTACCTACTCCACAAACGCCCGGATGTGTCGCAGCATTTCCGCTTTCTGCGCATCCGTAGCGCCGTCGTACATGTCGTTGTGCAGCTGATTGGGCAGGTTGACGATGGTGATGCCCCACCTGGTTTGTTCTTCTGGGGTGGGCAGCACGCCGGGGTCAGCCTGCTGGTCGCTGGAGCGCAGGCTCAGCACCTGGGGCCGGGCGGCGCGCGGCAGGGGCATGCGGCGGTTGTCGAGGGAGATGACCTTTTCAACCAGCGCGGGCTGCTCGCGGGCCAGCAGCATGGCCATGTCGCCGCCGTTGGAGTGGCCGGCCACCAGCAAAGGGGCTTTTTTCAAAGCCGGCTCGCGGCGCAGCAGCATCTGCCGCACAAATAGCATGTTTTGCACGCCGCGCTGCCACACCGGCAGGCGGGCCTGGTAGATGTTGCCCGTGCTGGCAATGGGCGCGTCGCCGGGCAGCTCGTGCTGAATGCTGGCCACCAGGTAGCCCTGCGCGGCCAGCGCCCGCGTCAGAAACGAATAGCCCGTGTACTGCCCGCCGTAGCCGTGGTTAAACAGAGCCAGGCCACGCACCTTCTGTGTCACAACCGGCCGGTACAGGGCCACGGGAATGGTACGCTGCCGGCTGCTGTCGACCAAAGTCAGCAGCTCCGGCGCCGCACTGGCTGAGGCTGCGGGAGCCTGGGAGGCCGCGGGCCCCGGCCCGGTGCTGAAGCAGCCGCTCAGCAGCAGGCTCAGGCCAAGGACGTAAAGGAGTTTGTTCATAGCGGGTAGAAAGCGGGCTTCGTGATGGCAGGAATGCCGCTTAAAGCGGTTTGTAGGGTGACTTATGCTTGTGAAATAAGTTAAAAGATGAGAGTTAAAAGTTAAAAAGCAGAACGGCCTGTTAAAAAGCAGAACGGCCTGTTAACTTTTAACTCCGCCCATTACCTTGAAGCTGCTCTAAAGCAAACTTGTGACGCGCTACATTGCCCATCTGCCGTATACAAGGCCCTCACTGCTCCCCAGCGCCTGCCAATGCCAGCCAAACTCCGCGAATGGGCCCGCCGCTACCTGCCTGCCGAGGCCCTGTCGCTGACGGCGACGGTAGGCGGCGGCCTCCTGGCGTTCCGGACCACAGGCAGCGAGCTCAGCACCGCCCTAGCCGCCACCTGGGCAGGCAACGTGGCGTTTTTCGGCTACATCCTGCTGCTCGACGTGCGCCTGGCCCGGCGACAGCGGCAAGCCGCCGGCCGGGCTTACACCCTGGCCACCTTCGGGCAAAACCTGCGGGCCCTGGTAGCGGAGTTTGGCGTGGCCGAGCTGGCCGACAGCCTGCTCATCCGCCCGGCGCTGATGCTGTGGGTGCCGCGCTGGCTGGGCCACATGGGCTGGGGCATCACCCTGGCCAAGTTTCTGGCCGACGTCACGTTCTACATCCCGGCCATCATCGGCTACGAACTGAGTAAAAAGCGGCTGCGCGACTTTCGCTAGCTTCGCTCATGCCCATCTCGCCCTTTCTGCTCGAAACGCCACGCCTGCTGCTACGCGAGTTCAATCCGGCCGATGCCTCCAGCCTGCTGGCCCTCAACGCTGACCCGGAGGTGCTGCGCTACACCGGCGACGTCCCGTTTGCCGACCTGACCGCGGCCCAGTCCTTTGTGCAGGGCTACGACCAGTACGCCCGCCACGGCTACGGCCGCTGGGCGGCGGTGGCCAAGACCGGCGGCGAGTTTCTGGGCTGGTGCGGCCTCAAGTACCACCCCGATACTGCCGAAACTGACCTGGGCTTCCGCTTTCTGCGCACTTGCTGGGGCCAGGGCTACGCCACGGAGGCCGCCCAAGCCTGCGCCCGCTACGGCCTTGTAGAATTGGGCCTACCTTATCTGATTGGTCGGGTGATGCTTGAAAATACTGCCTCCATTCGGGTGCTGGAGAAAGTAGGATTCAAGTACTGGAAATCCTTGGATTTTGAGGGTCAGCCGGGGGCCTGCTACCGGCTAGAGCACGGTTTTGAAAACCTACCTTACCCTACTTAATGACCAGCTTGGCATAAGTGAAGGTATTGCCTTGGCTTTTCTCCGTCCACATTTCCTTGCTTAGCACGAGTGTTGTCGCACTGGTCCACCCAATGCGGGTGGGCTCCCAGTTTTCGGGCTCCAATTTCCAAACCTCCCGCAAAACGCCGTTTTGCAGCTCCAGCAATTGAATGATATTAGGCTGTCCACCACCATACTCTATCCCTTCGCAGACGGCAGCGATACGCTTCAAATCCGGCGAAAACACGGGAGCGCCCCACAGCTCCATTTGCCGACCCTGCGCATCAATGAGTAGCCATTGGGCAATTTCGTAATACTGCACCTGAATCAGGTGACTTTTTAATTCCGCGATGTAGCCTAAGTAGTTGTAAGTAGTCAGTTCGCTCTCGCTATGCCCGTTCCTGACGGCTGCGGCATCAATGACGACATCCTTAAACACCTTAGAGCCTTTAGCTGTAGGAATTACCAGGCGCCCATCCTTTTTCCTGACTGGAAACGTGATATGAGGCTTCGTCACAATCACCTGTTTTGCAGCCTGCATATACGCTGCTTTACTTAGCGAGATGAGCGTCACCCGGCTAGGGCCGCCGCTTGTAGCAATGCATAGCAAGGTCAGTGCAAGCTGCAGGAATTTCATCAGCAATATCTCAGGGGTTGATGCGGCGACAAAGTACGGCGGCCCCATCTTTGCGCTCATGCCCAACGCCGCCCCTGCCCTGCCCTACCTCGTTTTCGACTTCGACTCCACCTTCACCCAGGTTGAAGGACTTGATGAGCTGGCCGAAATAGCCCTGCAGGGCCACCCCGACCAGGCCGCGGTGGTGGCGCAAATCCGGGAGCTCACCAACCGCGGCATGAGCGGCGAAATTGGCTTTCAGGAGTCACTGAGCCGGCGCCTGGCCTTGCTGGGGGCCCAGCGCCGCCACCTCGCGCCGCTAGTGCAGCGCCTGCAGGGCAAGGTGAGCGAGAGCATCCGCCGCAACGCGGAGTTCTTCCGGCAGTTTGCCGACCGCATTTACGTGGTGAGCAGCGGCTTTCGGGAGTTCATCGAGCCTGTGGTGGCCGAGTACGGCATCGCGGCCGAGCACGTGCTGGCCAATACCTTCACCTTCGACGCCCAGGGCAACATCACCGGCTGCGACCCCGCGAACGTGCTGAGCCAGGACGGCGGCAAAATCCGCCAGCTGCAGCAGCTCGACCTCGACGGCGAGGTGTACGTGCTGGGCGACGGCTACACCGACTACCAGATTCGCGAAGCCGGGCTGGCCAACCGATTTTACGCCTACACCGAGAACGTGGCCCGGCCCCAGGTAGTGGCCCAGGCCGATTCCGTATTACCGTCCTTCGACGAGTTTTTGTACCAATTAAAACTTCCCATGACTCTTTCGTACCCCAAAAACCGCATTAAGGTGCTGCTGCTCGAAAACCCCGACGCCCGCGCCGCCGAGCTGTTTCGGCAGGAAGGCTACCAGGTGGAAGAAATGCGCGGCGGCCTCGACGAAGAGGAGCTCATGGCGCGCATTGAGGGTGTGAGCATTTTGGGAATTCGATCCAAAACTCAGGTGACGCCGCGCGTGCTGGCCGCCGCCAACCGGCTTATTGCCATCGGGGCCTTCTGCATCGGCACCAACCAGATTGCGCTGGCCGAGGCCATGGGCCGCGGGGTGGCCGTGTTCAACGCGCCCTTCTCCAATACCCGCTCGGTGGTGGAGCTCACGCTGGGCGAAATCATTGTGCTGGCCCGCCGCATCCCCGAGAAAAACCCCAAGATGCACCGCGGCGAGTGGGACAAGTCGGCCAGCGGCTCGTTCGAAATCCGGGGAAAAAAGCTGGGCATCGTGGGCTACGGCAACATCGGCAGCCAGCTGTCGGTGGTGGCCGAGGCCGTGGGCATGCAGGTGCTGTACTACGACGTGGCCGAAAAGCTGCAGCTGGGCAACGCCGTGAAGTGCCGCACTCTGGAAGAGTTGCTTACTCAGGCCGACATCGTGACCCTGCACATCGACGGGCGGCCCGAAAACACCAACTTCATCGGCGCCGCCGAGCTGGCTCAGATGAAACCCGGCGCCTTGCTCATCAACAACGCCCGCGGCCACGTGGTGGACGTGCCCGCCCTGGCCGAGGCCCTGCGCAGCGGCCACCTCGGCGGCGCGGCCGTTGACGTATTTCCCTACGAGCCCAAAACCAACGACGAAGGCTTCGAGAGCGAGCTGCGCGGCCTGCCCAACGTGCTGCTCACGCCCCACATCGGCGGCAGCACGGCCGAGGCCCAGCGCAACATCGCCGAGTTTGTGCCCGAGCGCATCATGGCCTACGTGAACACCGGCAACACCCAGCAGAGCGTCAACTTCCCCAACATCCAGCTGCCCTCGCAGCAGGCCCACCGCCTCATTCACATCCACGCCAACGTGCCCGGCGTGCTGGCCAACATCAACAACGTGCTGGCCCGCCACCACGTCAACATCCTGGGCCAGTACCTGAAAACCAACGAGCAGATTGGCTACGTCATCACCGACATCGACAAGGAGTACGACCAGGACGTAATTAAGGCCCTGCGCGAGGTGGAGCACACCATCAAGTTCCGGGTGCTGTACTAAGGGCTGTATGGCAAGTACATCTCCACAAGTAGGCTGGCGAAGAATATTGTTTCACGAGGACCTTTTCCTTGTTTGGCCTGGCTTGTTTTTTCTTGCTTTGGGTTACAACGGCGTAGAGCAGTTTTATCAGCCTGGAGACAACGCTACAAGGCCTCACATGGGAAATCCAGCTAAGCTATATTGGCTGGGTGGGGCCTTTATCAGTTTGGCTGCAATACGAGCCCTACTCTTTCGTATTGATAGGCGCAAGGCAGTTCGTACGGCTTCAAGGAGAGCAGCAAAATCACAACGCCGGGTACGCCGTGGGGCAGGGCGTAATTGATATTCCCACACCGGATACATTAGACCTGCCTTAAAGCCGCTCATGAAGTTCATCGCCGTTCGCCCCGAATACCAGCTGGCCGTGGAGCCCGACAAAAACCGGGTGTTCTACCAGAACTTCGGCGCCATGCAGACGGCCACGCAACTGCCCTTTTACCTAACTGACTGGCAGCTGACATTGCAGGAAGTACGCCCCGGCTTCACCATCCTGGCCGATTTGGAATTTGTGAACCGGGCGCAGGCGCCCAGTCTTCCACCCGTTTTTCAGGCCGCCGAGGAGCTGCTCCGCCTGCACGGCGTGCAGCTGGTGGCCGAGGTGCATGTGCCCGGCGACCCTACTCACCTGCTCAGCGACGAGGTTAATATTGGCCGCCTGCCGGTGCGCAGCTTTCTGCGGCTGTGGGAAGCTGCGCAGTATCTGGATGAGCTCCACGCCGGACCACCCGAAGCCAGCACTTAGAACGGGGCGAGGTATGGGAAGGCTTAGAGCCTATTCCGCACCTCGCCCAGAATGCGCTGCATGGTGTTGCGCACAGCCTGGTCGTCGCCGGGCACGCTGTTGTTGAGCCAGCTCACGGCCAGCAGGCGGCCGCTTTTGGTACGCACGTAGCCGGCCAGGTTGCAGGTGTGGGTGAGCGTGCCCGTCTTGCCCCAAAACCAGGGGCCGGCCGCGTCTTTGTAGCGCTTGCGCAGGGTGCCCTGCCCGCCGCCACCCGCCAGCAGGCTCAGCAGGCGCGGCTCGGGCACTTCCTTGTGCAGACGCAGCAGCAGGGCATTGAGAGTGCGGGGCGTGGCCAGGTTGAGGCGCGACAGGCCCGAGCCATCCACCCAGGGCAGCTTATCGGGCAATGAATCGAGGAAGTGCCGGCGGGCGTGCCGAATCACGCGCCAGGTGCTGAGCGAGTCGCGCGGCGGCCCCAGCTGGGTGGCGCACATAAAGAGCAGCTGTTCGGCCAGGAAGTTGTCGCTCACGCGTAGCATGCGGCGGTAGAGTGAGTCGGCGGGCAGGCCGCGCAACATGTGAATGGCGTCGGTGGGCCGGGGCCGCCAGGGTGTGTTCACCACGGCGCGCCGCAGCGTGTCGCCGAGCAGGCGCAACAGCAGGGTGCGGCTGGTGCGGAACGGCACCTCATCCACCCATTTCTTGGGTGCCGGGAAGTAGGTGAAGCGGTTGTCGAGCTGGGCCCGGCTGGTGTGCACCTCCGGGTCGTGACCAATTAAATCCTGGGCACCGGCCGGACCGGCTAGTGGGGCGAAGGTGCGGGGCAGCACCCGCACCCGCTGCGGCACGGCGGCCACCTTGCCGCGGGCCGGCACCGGGGCGCTGGCGTAGAAGCGCACGGTGTTGCCGAAGATGGGGAAGGCCGTGCGCTCGGGCTGGAAGTAGTAGTTGAAGTCGTCCCAGGCCCAGCTGGGGCCATACACCGGCGGCGTGGCAATGTCGCAATACGCCAACAGCCGCTCGGGCCGGCCGGCCAGGAAGTCGTAGCCCCGCCGCGAGGGCACGTCGCCGTGCAGAAAGCTGGGGTCGCCGGTGCCCTGGAAAAACAGCGTGTCACCCCGGCTGAAGTAGCGCAGGCTGGGCAGTGAGTCGCCGAGCAGGTGCAGGCCGGTGTAGAAGCTGAACAGCTTCATCAGGCTGGCCGGGGTGAAGTAGCGAGACTCGTTCAGCTCGTACAACACCTCACCGGTGGCGGCATCAGCCACGCTCAACCCAGTCTGGTGCTGGCGCAGCGCCGGGGCGGCCTGCATCAGCGAGTCGAGCCAGGGAAGTTGAGCGGGTACGTGGCCCAGGCTGTCGGGCGGGGCCGCGGGCTTGGTAGTCTGGGCGCAGGCCAGGGGCTGGGCCGAGCCCCACAGCACAAGAAGCAGGAGATAGACAGGACGTAGCAACACAGCCCGCAACTTACGCAGCAATTGGGCGCGCAGCCGATTTCCGGGGGAGTTACAGGCAAATTTCTGCCGCCTGCCCGCCGTGCCTCCCTGCGTTCAGCCAGTCTGCCAATCTCGTCGGTCGCTACTGCCTGGCTGGGCTCGCCATACCGTTTCGAGTCGTTTGCCTACATAATTAAGCTGTTTGCAATCCTGAATTAAAAAGTGTACTTTGTCGGGACTTACTTAGCTTTTGCCTTATAGCCAGCTGCTATAAAGGCCAACTTGACAGCCATACTGGCTGCCGCACCCTACGCGAAGCTTATTCTTTCTGCTGCCGGCTAGGCCGCAGCTCACTCAAACCCATTTCCTATGGCCCACTTTACTCGCTTCACGCCCTGGATGCGGCTACGGCCAACTCTCTGGTGGCACCTTAGCTCGCTGCTCCTGCTTTTGGCTATTGGCACGACGGGGCAGGCTCAGATTACCCGGCAGGGCTTTCTGCAGGAAGGATTTGAAAGTACCACCTTTCCGCCGGCCGGCTGGCAAACACGCAATGTGTCGGGTAGCAACCAATGGCAGCGCACGACAGCGCAGGCCTGGCGAGGCAGCGCCTCGGCCTTTATGCAGTACCAAACCACAGCAGCCGAAGACTGGCTGATTCTGCCGCGCTTTCTTATCACCAGCGGCGACTCGCTGACGTTCCGACTACGGCTGGCCTTCAAAGGCTATCCACCTGACCAGCTCAGCATTATGGTATCAACGACTGACTCGGCCACGTCGTCGTTCACTACCACTTTGCGCACGCTCAGCGAGGGTGGCACGGCGCCCGACAACTACCCAGCCAATGCCACCACCTGGGCCCGCTACGGCGTGCGGCTGACGGCCTACGCCGGGCAAAAGATTTACGTGGCGCTGCGCCACAACAACAACAACGGCGACGGCATTTACATCGACAACGTCGAGCTGGGCACGCGGCCAGCCGCCGATGTAGCCATGACCAGCATTGTACTACCCAGCGCCGTCGGCCCCGGCACGGCCTATACTCCCCAGGCCTCGCTGATTAATAATGGCAGCCAGGCGCAAACCGTGCCCGTTACCCTGACCATTGGGGCTTATTCCTCCACACGCACGGCCACGGCCCTGGCCCCCGGCGCCAGCACCACCCTCACGTTCGACCCGTGGACGCCCCCGGCGGTGGGCACGTACACGGCCACTGCTACGGCAGCCCTGAGCGGCGACGCCACCCCGGCTGACAACCAAATCACAAAAACGGTACAGGCTTACGGCGGGCTGCCAAATGCCTCTGGTGCCAAGTGGCGGGCGGGCACCGCCATGCCCGCCGGGCGCTGGGCCCACGGCTTGGCCGGCAGCGAAAAGCCGGCCCTGGCTACTACGCCCAGCCCCACCTACGTCTATGCCGTGAGTGGCGGCAACACCAGCTTTGCCAACGACGCCAGTGTGGTGCGCTTCGACCCCAGCACCAGCACCTGGAGCAGCCGGGCGGCGCTGCCGGTGGCGCGTACCCACCCGGCGGTGCAGTGGCTGAACGGCAAGCTGTACGTAGCCGGCGGCTATACTGGCAGCTTTACCCCCACCACCCGCCTCGATATCTACGACCCGGTGGCCGATACCTGGAGCACCGGCGCGGCTATGCCTACGGCCGTGGGCGACTGCGCCAGCGGCGTGTACAAAGACTCGCTGCTTTACTTGGTTGGTGGCTACACTGGCTCGGCGGATGTAACCACGGTGCAGGTATACAACCCCACCACCAACACCTGGACCACCGGCACGGCTTTCGCCGGCACCGCTTCGGCGGGCCTGCGCGGCAGCATTGTGGGCAATAAAATGGTGGTAGTGGGCGGCTACAGCCAGTCGCTGGCCAGTGAGCTAAGTCAGGCCTGGCAGGGCACCATCAACCCAGCTTCGCCTGCCTCCATCACCTGGAGTGCGCTGCCGGCCTACCCCGGCGGCAACACCGGTCGACTGGCTGCGGGTACCGTGCCGCAGGCCGCAGTGCCGCGGGTTTATTTTGCGGGCGGCGACCCCAATGGGCAGGGAACTGCTACACTGGACGCATCCTGGGCCTACGACCTTGACCTCAACACCTGGCAGCTGGCCCCAAGCCTGTTGCAGGGCGTGAGCAACGTGTTGGGGCTGGCGCCAATGGTTCAGCAAGACAGCGTGTACCTGGTGTGCACCGGCGGCTTCAACGGCAGCAGCGTCATCGCTACTACCCAGCGCCTCAACCTGGGCCACATCAGCGCCGTGCTCAGCCAGGGCGACCTGCTTATCAACACCGCCATGACCGTTCCGGGCGGCGTTTACCGCAATGTCACTGTTACCAGCACCGGCGATGGCACCGTGACGGGGCCACTTGCTTCCTTTGGCACGGTGCGCGTGCAGGCCGGGGGCCGCCTGCGCCTCAATGCGCCGCTGACCGGCAGCGCCAGCTTCGAAGTGGAGCCTGACGCCACCCTGGCCGTTGCGGATGCGGCGGGCCTGAGCGCCAGCGGAGCGACCGGGGCTGTGCGCGTGACGGGCTCGCGCGTGCTTTCGCCGGGTGCTACCTACGCCTACGTGGGCAGCACGGCCCAGCAAACCGGCACCGGCCTGCCGGCGCAGGTGCGCAACCTCACCATCGCCAATGCGGCCGGCGTCACGCTCAGCCAGGCCACGGCCGTGGAGCGCGTGCTGCGCTGCGAAAGCGGCGTGCTCAGCACCGATGCCAGCACCGGCCGCACCCTCACGCTGCTCAGCGACCCGGCCACCACAGCTACGGCGCTGGTAGCGGCGGTGGGGGGCAGCGTGGGCGGCAACGGCGGCGTGCTGCAGCGCACCCTCGACCCCACTCCCAATACGGCCGGGGAAGGCTACCGCCACTACTCCTCGCCGGTATCCAGCCTTACCGTGGGTGCCCTGGCCCAGCCCGGTTTTGCGCCGGTGACCAACCCGGCTTACAACTCCGCCGCCCAGCCGGGCCTGACGGTGCCTTTCCCTTCCATCTTCACCTACGACGAGGCCCGCGTGACGGCCGCCATGCCCGATTTTGAGGCGGGCTACGCCTCGCCGGCCAGCTCGAGCAGCGGCCTGCCGGTGGGCCAGGGCTTCAGCCTGCACGTGCCCAACTGGCTGCGGGTCGATTTCAAAGGCACCTTCAACACCGGCACCATTTCGCGCAGCAACCTCACCCGCGGCACTGAAGCTCAGAGCGGCTGGCACCTGCTCGGCAACCCCTACCCCGCCCCGCTCGACTGGAGCCTGGTGACGGCAGCCGACCGGCCGGGCCTGGAGGCGGCCGTGTACGTGGCCCAAAGCACCGGCTCCTACACCGGCCGCTACCGCGCCTACGTCAACGGCCTGCCCGCGGGCAGTTCGCCGCTAATTCCGGCCGGGCAAGGGTTTCTGGTGCGCACCGCCGCGGCGGGCACGCCGGGCACTCTCACCTTCCGCGATGCGCAGCGCGTCACCACCTGGGGCACCCAGCCGGTATTCCAGCGCAGCAGCGGCCCGCGCCCCGTAGTGGAGCTGAGCCTTTCCGCGCCGGGGACTACCGCTCCGCTCGATGTCGCCTACGTGTACTGCGAAGCTGGCGCAACAACCTCCTTTGACCCGGAGTTTGACGCCTGGCAGCTGCCGCAGGCCGGCACCTCCCTGGGTTTGCAGGCGGCCGGCACTGCGCAGCCGCTGGCTATTGCCGGCCTGCCCGAACTGCTGCCCGGCACTCCCGAAACCGTGGTGCCCCTGACCATTACCAACGCTCCCACCGGGCCGCTTACCCTCACGGCTGGCATCACCGACTTCCCGGCCGGCGCAGGCGTGTTCCTGCGCAACCAGCTTACTGGTGCGCTGCACAACCTGACTGCTACGCCGGCCTTCACCGTGCCGGCCGGTTCGTTGCCGGGCCAGTTTGCGTTGGTGCTGCGGCCCTCCGCCATCACGGCAACCCTGGCGGCCGCCAGTCGGCCGCGGCTGCAGGTGTGGCCCAACCCGGCCCACGGCCGCTGCCTCCTGGCCGGCCCGGCCGGCAGCACCGTGACGGTACTCGATGCCCTGGGCCGGGCCGTGCGCACAGCCAGGCTTGGCTCCGATGGCACCGCCAGCCTTGATGTGACGGGGCTGACGGCCGGCGTGTACGTGGTGCGGGCCGCCGCTTTGGCCACGAGGCTGGTGCTCGAATAAGTTGGCCCGCTGCACCTTTTCCTCCATTAGCTTTTTCGCCATGCGCCTAGTTTTTCATCATTCGGTTTTAACTAACCTTTCCCGCCCGGGCTTGCTGCTACTTGGGCTGGCTGCCCTGCCGGCCGCCGTCCAGGCCCAGACGCCTGGGGGCCCCGGCCCCATCCCGGGCGGCACCGCACGGGCCGTGGGCATCAACACCACCACGCCCGACCCCTCGGCGGCGCTCGATATTCAGTCCTCGTCGCAGGGCGTGCTGATTCCGCGCCTGACGCGGCTGCAGCGCCGGGCCATTGCCTCGCCCAAGCCGGGCCTGCTGGTGTACCAAACGGGCTCGCCGGCCGCGGCCGACTCAGCCGGGTTCTGGCTGCGCGGGCCCGTGAGCTGGCAGTATTTAGAGCCGCTCCGGCCCGTCACCATCAGCAAAACGGGCAGCCAGATTAGCCTGGCCGGCGGTGGCAGCGGCAGCGTGACGGACGCCGATGAGCAGCAGCTCAGCAAAACCGGCAGCGTAATCAGCCTTACCAATGGAGGCAGTGTGACGGACGGCGATGAGCAGCAGCTTAGCAAGACCGGTAACCAAATCAGCTTGACAAACGGGGGCAGCGTAACCGACTCCGACAACCAACAGCTGACAGCCAGCACGGCCGGCGGCGTGACCACCCTCACCCTCACCAACGGCGGCACGGCGACGGTGCCTTCCTCGGCCGATAACCTCGGCAACCATTCGGCCACAACCACGCTGGCGCTCAACGACCAGCCCATTCGGCTGCGCGGTGCCGCCGATGCCAACCACTGGGTGGGCTACGACTCCGGCCTGGATGGAGCGCGGGTGCAGGGCAACCTTGGTGGGGTGCTGAGCTCGCCCCTGCAAACGGCCTTGCGCTGGAACAGCACCGGGCAGGTGGGCGTCGGCCCCAGCATTGGCCTCAACGGCAGCCGCCTGACCGTACAGACGGTGAACTCCAGCGAAAGTGGCGTGTATGTGACGCTTACTGGCTCGGCCACCACGCCCTCGCTCAAGCTGGAGCACAACGGCTCCAACTTTATTGTGCGGCCTTTGTCAGGCGGTGGCAACAGTACTATTGTGGAAAACACTGGTGGCGGGGCACTTTCCCTTAACCCCAGCGGCGGCAATGTGGGCATCGGCACGGGCAGCACCGCCCCGCGCGGCCGGCTCGATGTGGGCACCGGCGACACTTACCTGGTGGCCGACGCCAACACCGGCAGCGGGCAGAGCGTGTACCTGCCCGGGCACTTGTTTCTGGCCCCCTACACCGGCACCAGCGGCACAGCCTACATCCAGGCCCGGGTGCCCAACATGGCTGGCCGCAGCATCGGCCTCACCTTCCGCACCACCGACAACGGCACCCTGCGCGATGTGCTGACGCTGAATGCCAACGGCTCGGCGGTGTTCTCGGGCACCGTCACGGCCACCAGCTTCTCGCCTTCCGACCAGCGCCTGAAGCAGAACATTCGGCCCCTAGGCCAGTCTCTGCCCAGCGTGCTGGCCCTGCGCAGCGTGCGCTACACCTACCGCCAGGACCTGGGCCGCTCCCTGCCGCAGGGCGAGCAAGTGGGCCTGCTGGCCCAGGAAGTCGAACGCCTCTACCCCGAGCTGGTAACCACCGGAGCCGACGGCTACAAGGCCGTCAACTACGCCCAGCTCACGCCTGTGCTGCTCGAAGCGCTTAAGGAGCTGGCGGCAAAAAACGCGGCGCTGGAGCAGCAGGTAAGCAGCCAGCAGCGAGCACTCGAAGGCGACCACGCCGCCCTGCTCACCCTCCAGGCACAGATGGCCCGCCTGCAGGAAGCCGTAGCCCCCGCCGGACAAGCCCGCCGCTAGAGCTCAGGCATAGCCTGGAAGCCGAATAATAGCAAAACGCGCCGGTTGTCTTCCTCCGGGAGGAAGACAACCGGCGCGTTTGCATGCTGCCCGATAAATTGACTTCCTCAGCCGCGCCTGGGCTCGTAGTGCAGCACCACAATGCCGCAGCTGGAAGGCGTGGCCTTCACCAGCTTCAGGGCAAGCTTGCTTTCTGCTTCGCCAAAGATGGGCAGGCCCCGGCCTATGGCCGTGGGATTCACAAACAAGTGGTACTCGTCGATGAGGCCGTGCTTAATCAGCGCCGAAACGAAGGTGGCGCCGCCGTAGGCCATGATGTCGCCTCCTGTCTGCGCTTTAAGCTGTGTGATTTCCGTTACCAGGTCATCTTTTGCCAACTCGGTATTGCTCCACGGCGACTGTTCCAGCGTGCGCGTGAACACCACCTTGGGCGTATTGGTGAACTTCTGGCCCGCGGTAAGTTCTGGATTATTGGCATCAGCGGCTACCGCGGCCCAATGCGGAATGAAGCCTTCGGCCAGCCGGCGCCCCAGCACAATGGTATCGACCGGCTCGGTGAGGGCCGTCACGTAGTCTTTCAACTGGTCGTCCCAGTCAAACGCCAGCCAGTCCATTTCGCCCTGGGGCCCGGCCATGTAGCCGTCGATGGTGGTCTGTACCTGTAGCTTTAGTTTTCTCATACTCATTTGATGATGCAAGTAACAGACAAGCTTAAACGGCGCTGGCTTCGGCGGGCTGCTCCTGGGGCATGGCGCTCATGTCCATGTACATCACCTCCCAGAGGTGGCCGTCGAGGTCCTGGAAGTTGCGGCCGTACATGAAGGGCTGGTCCTGCTGCAGCGCCTTGGGCTGGGTGGCGCCGGCGGCCAGGGCAGCATCGGCAATGCGGTCCACTTCGGCGCGGCTTTCGGCCGACAGGCAGATGATGACCTCCGCGCTGCTGTGGGCATCTGAGATGGGCTTTTCAATGAACGACTGGAAGAAGGGCTTGGTAAGTAGCATCACGTAGATGGTGTCGCTCACCACCATGCAGGCCCCGCTCTCGTTGGAGAACTGCTCATTGAAATGGAAGCCAAGCTGGCTGAAAAACGCCTTGGAGGCGTTCAGGTCCTGCACGGGCAGGTTGAGGAAAATCTGGGTGGCCATGGTGCTAAGGGGTTAAAGAGTACTGCACAAAGGTACCCGCCTACCCTGCCAGCCCGGCTGGGCAAATGCGCCAATCAGAAGGGCACTTTGCGGCAAGTATTGCGCGTGGCTAACACAGCATTCTTGATTGTGCGGCTGATGCAGCTTTCCCATCCCCCGCCGCTAGCTTTCCACGTGCCGCACCTTGGCCTCATCAAGGTCGAGCTGGGCTTCCTGCTGGCGCAGGACTTCATCTTCGAAGGCGTTGAGGCGGCGGAGCTGGTGCAGCTCCTCGCGCTGCACCAGCAGCACGTCGAGCAGCACTTGGTGGTAGCGGCTCAGTACTTCCCGCTCCGATTCGTCCTGTTCGATGGATTCCAGCGTGCGGGCCGTGAGCTGCATCTCGGTTTCCATGCGCTGCTGCAGGCGGCCAATCAGCTCGTTGTGGTGGGTTTCGTGGGCGTACTGCTCCTTGAGGTGGGCCACGGCTACCCGGCGCAGGCGCAGGCGCAGGCCGGCCTCCTGCTCGGCCAGGGTGCCGTGCTCCTCCATCCCATCAAGGTTGGTGAAGCGGATGAGCAGCGGCAGCGTAAGGCCCTGAAACACCAGCGTGACCAGGATAACTACGAAGGTGATGAACAGAATGAGGTTGCGCTGCGGAAAGCCCAGCCCATCGGCCCCCAGCAGCGGCACCGACAGGGCCGAGGCCAGCGACACCACCCCGCGCATGCCGGCCCAGCCTATTACCAGCGGCCCCTGCCAACCCGGGCTGGGCTCGCTTTCGCGGATGCTGCGGCTCCACCAGCGCGGCACGAAGGCCGCCGGGTATATCCACAGCAGCCGCACCAGAATGACGAGCACGCTGATGATAAGCCCATAGGTAATGGCCTGCTGCAAGGAGTAGCTACCCAGCCCCTCTACCGCAATGGGCAGTTGCAGGCCAATCAGGATAAACACCAGCCCGTTCAGCACGAAGCTAACGGCGGCCCACACGCTGGCGGCCTGCAGTCGGGTATTGGCATCGAATACCTGGTGCGAATGGTACGACACCAGCAGGCCCCCGCTTACCACGGCCAGCACGCCCGAGGCGTGAAACTCCTCGGCCAGCAGGTACATCACGTAAGGCGCCATAAAGGTGAGCGCCGTGTTGATGCTGGGCGTGGTGGGCAGGTATTTGTGGATGAGGTAAAACACATAGGCTACCGCCACGCCCACCACCAGCCCCAGTCCGCACACCAGCACAAAGCTGCCTACGGCGCTGTGCATGGAAAAAGCGCCCGACAGCACCGCCGCCAGCGCAAAGCGGAACACAATCAGGCTGCTGGCGTCGTTGATGAGGCTTTCGCCCTCCAGTATGGTCGTGACGCGCTTGGGCACCTTCACGCCCTTCAGCACCGAGGTAGCGGCCACGGCGTCGGGCGGCGATATGATGCCGCCCAGCAGAAAGCCCAAGGCAAGCGTGAAGCCTGGAATCATAGCCCGGCTCACGTAGGCCACCACCGTCGAGGTGAAAAACACCAGCCCAAACGCCAGCAGCCCAATGGGCCGCCGCCAGCGCCAGAAGTTGTGCCACGAGGTGTACCAGGCGGCCTCGTACAGCAGCGGCGGCAGAAAAATTAGAAAAATCAGGTCTGGCTCGATACCAATGCGGGGCAGCCCCGGAATAAAGCTCAGCCCCAGGCCGCCCAGCACCAGGAAAATGGGGTAGGAAATGCGCAACCGCTGCCCCAGCATCACCAGCAGAAACACAGCGAAAAGCAAACCCAGAATCAGCAGCAGTTTTTCGTGGAGCATATGAAATTCAATTAGTCAGGAACGTCATGCTGAGTGCAGCGCAGCGGAGTCGAAGCATCTCTATCACGAGAGTAAATCCAATTAACAAGGATTACTGCCGCACGCAAGATGCTTCGGCAAGCTCAGCATGACGTTCTATATTTTTCGGCTGGAATAAAGTGCTTAAGCCAGCCTGTAAAGGCCGCAATATGCAGCCAGATAGCAAAAAATGGCCGAGCACAGCGCTGCTTCCAACCCAAGCCAAAACCGGTTCCGGCCGCAAATTTTTTCCCTTCCCAACTTCGGGCGCCGTACTTTTGACTCCCGTCATGCCCGAACGCTCCACCCCCTCCCCCTCTGCGTCGGCGGCGAAATACATTTTCGTTACCGGCGGCGTCACTTCTTCACTCGGCAAAGGAATTATTTCCGCCTCGCTGGCCAAGCTTCTGCAGGCCCGGGGTTTCCGGGTCACCATCCAGAAGTTCGACCCCTACATCAACATCGACCCCGGCACGCTCAACCCCTACGAGCACGGCGAATGCTACGTCACCGACGACGGCGCCGAAACCGACCTCGACCTGGGCCACTACGAGCGGTTCCTGAACACGCCCACCTCCCAGGCCAACAACGTCACCACCGGCCGCATCTACGACCACGTCATCCGCCGCGAGCGTGAGGGTGCCTTCCTCGGCAAGACGGTGCAGGTGGTGCCCCACATTACCGACGAAATCAAGCGGCGCATGCTGCTGCTGGGCCAAACGGGGCAGTTCGACGTCGTCATCACCGAAATCGGCGGCTGCATCGGCGACATCGAGAGCCTGCCCTTCGTGGAAGCCGTGCGCCAGCTGCGCTGGGAGCTGGCCGACGCCGACTCGCTCGTCATTCACCTCACCCTGCTGCCTTACCTCAAGGCCGCCGGCGAGCTCAAAACCAAGCCCACCCAGCACTCTGTGCGCGACCTGCGCGAGGCCGGCCTGCAGCCCGACATCCTGGTGTGTCGCTCCGAGCACCCCATCCCGGCCGAGATGCGCCGCAAAATCGCGCTGTTCTGCAACGTCAAGATTAACTCCGTCATCGAAAGCCTCGACGCCGACAGCATCTACTCGGTGCCCCTGCTCATGCGCAAAGAAGGCCTCGACGAGCGGGTTATAAAGCGCCTGAAGATGACGGGCGGCACCGCCCAGCCCGACCTCGAAAACTGGAAGGACTTCCTCGGCAAGCTCAAAAACCCCACCGAGGAAGTGACCATTGCCCTGGTGGGCAAATACGTGGAGTTGCCCGACGCCTACAAGTCCATCAACGAGGCCTTCGTGCACGCCGGCGCCCAGAACGAGTGCAAGGTGACGGTGCGCAGCATCCAGAGCGAGCACATCACACCCGAGAACGTAGCCAGCCTGCTGCACGGCGTCGACGGTGTGCTCGTAGCCCCCGGCTTCGGCGAGCGGGGCTTCGAGGGCAAGATTGCCGCCGTGCGCTACGTGCGCGAAACCGGCATCCCCTTCTTCGGTATCTGCCTGGGCATGCAGGTGGCGGTGGTGGAGTACGCCCGCCACGTGCTGGGCCTGCTCGACGCCAACTCCACTGAGATGGACGCCCTCACGCCCAACCCCGTCATTGCCATGATGGAGGAGCAGAAGAACATCACCCAGAAAGGCGGCACCATGCGCCTCGGCGCCTACGACTGCGAGCTGCGCCGCGGCTCCCGCGCCGCCAAGGCCTACGGCCGCAACCGCATCAGCGAGCGGCACCGCCACCGCTACGAGTTCAACAACGAGTACCTTCCGCGCTTCGAGGAAGCCGGCCTGCAGGCCACCGGCACCAACCCCGACACCGGCTTGGTGGAGGTAATCGAGCTGCCCACCCACCCCTGGTTCGTGGCCGGCCAATTCCACCCCGAGCTGAAAAGCACCGTCGAGAACCCCCACCCGCTGTTTACGCGGTTTGTGCGGGCTGCCATTCAGCACCGCAAGGGGTAGGTGAGCAGTGCGAACGCAAAAACGTGTCATTGCGAGCGCAACGCAGTGGAGCGCGGCAATCCGTCCTCTCTGTGCGACCAACCAGGTAATGTGACAAGCTAAAACACCAGGGGATGAGCACCTATTATGTCTACATCCTGACTAATGCCAAGCACACGGCCCTTTACGTTGGCGTCACCAACGACTTACCCAGACGCATTGCGGAGCATAAAGCGGGCAACTTTGGAGGCTTTACCAAAAAGTATAACGTGCACAAGCTCGTCTACATCGAAACTTACCCCGAAATCAACGCAGCAATTGCACGCGAGAAGCAGCTCAAAGCCGGTCCCAGAGCTAAGAAGCTGGCTTTGATTACCGTTGCAAACCCTGCCTGGGAAGAATTGGCGGAATGAAAAGCTGGTCACTTCTTGTGGTTGGTCGCTGAGAACAGGACGGATTGCTTCGCTGCGCTCGCAATGACAAAGAAGAACTGCTTGGCCACGTTTCGCTCACAATAACAGAGACGGGCCGCCGCTTTGCGCCGTACCTTTGCCCCTTCGCAACCTTATTAACTAATGGATAGAAACCAAGCAACCGGCCTGTTCCTGATTTCGGCCTTGCTCCTCGTGTACCTGTTCTTCTTCAGCCCGAAGAAAGACGAAAAAGCAGCCGACGGCAAGAAGCCGGCTACTACTGAAGCGGCTAAAACCACGGCCACTGCCCCCGCCACCTCGCCGGCCTTCGCCCCGGAAACGCCGCTCGACTCGGCCGCCGGCCCGGTGAAGGACCTGACGCTGCAGAACGCCAACCTCACCATCACCTTCTCGACCCGGGGCGGCCGCGTGACGGCCGTGCGCCTGAATAAGTACAAAACCTTCTTCGGCCAGCCCCTGGACCTGCTCGACGCCCAAAGCGCCCGCCTCGACACGCGCTTCCGCACCCTGGACGGCAAAACCGTCAACTTCTCGCAGCTGAACTTTGCTGCTACGAGCACCCCGGGTGCCAATGGCAGCCAGCAGCTGGTGTTCACAGCGCCCGTAGCGGGCGGCGAGGTTATTCAAACCTACACTCTGCCCGAGAACAGCTTCGAGCTGAGCTACACCCTGCGCCTGAATAACCTGCAGACTCAGGTTGCGCAGGAGCCGCTGGTGTTCACTTTCAACGACCAGGTGCGGCAGACCGAGCAGGACCTCAAGCAGAACCGCAACCACACCACCATCAACTTCTCCTACGCCAGCGGCCAGCACGACGCGCTGGCCGAAGCCAGCGAGAAGCCGGAAATCACTACGCTGAGCGAGCCCACGCGCTGGGTGGCCCACAAGCACGACTTCTTCGTGGCCGGCCTCATCGCCGACAGCCAGCCCTTCAGCGGCGGCACGCTCAACGCCCAGGCCGACCTCGGCGACTCGGCCAAGTACATCAAGCGCATGGGCTCGCTCATTCAGCTGCCCCTGGCCGACGTGACCAGCGCCGTGGGCGGCAAGTACCGCTTCTACTTCGGCCCCAACGCCTTCAACACCCTGAAAGACGTGGCGCCGGAGTTCGACCGCAACGTGTACCTGGGCTGGGGCGTTTTCCGGGCCGTCAACCGCTTCGTCATCCTGCCGGTGTTCCACTTCCTGGAGCAGTTCGTGTCGTCCTACGGCATCATCATCCTGCTGCTGGTGGTGCTGATTAAGCTCGTAACCTGGCCGCTGACGTACAAAACCTACGAAAGTCAGGCCCGCATGAAGGTGCTGAAGCCGGAGCTGGACCAGCTCAAGGAAAAGTACGGCGACGACCAGATGAAGGTGCAGCAGGAAACCATGAAGCTCTACCAGACCTTCGGGGTGAGCCCGCTCAGCGGTTGCGTGCCCACGCTGCTGACGCTCCCCATCCTGTTTGCCATGTTCCAGTTCTTCCCCAACGCCATTGAGCTGCGCCAGCAAAGCTTCCTCTGGGCCAAGGACCTGAGCTCCTACGACGTGTTTGTGAAGCTGCCCTTCTACATCAAGTGGTACGGCGACCATGTGTCGATGTTCACGCTGCTGATGACGGTGTCGACGCTGGTGATGACCTGGCAGAGCAACCAACTCAACACCAGCATGCAGGGCCCGATGAAGACCTACAGCTACCTGATGCCCATCATCTTCCTGTTTGTACTGAACAGCTTCGCGGCCGGCCTCACCTGGTACTACTTCGTATCGAACGTCATCACCTTCGCCCAGCAAGCCCTCACCAAGGCGTTTGTGGACGATACCAAAATCCGCGCCCAACTCGAAGCCAACAAGGCTAAGAATAAGGACAAAAAGCCCGGCGGCTTCCAGGCCCGCCTGGCCGAAGCCATGAAGGCCGCCCAGGAAAAAGAAACCCAGGCGAAGAAGAAGTAGTCTGACCCGAAGGAAGGCGTAGCCAACCACGGATTGACGCGAATTTTTCGAATTTCACGGATTTTGTAGACGATTCCCTTAAGTCCAAGTAATAGAACTGAAAAGGCCACTCGATTGAGTGGCCTTTTTATTTGTTGCTAACAAGACTGCGCAACGTGGCTACGTTTTTGTCTACAACTTGCGCACGGCGAAGCAGCACGGACCCCGCACCGTCTGCAATCGTCTACAAAATCCGTGAAATCCGAAAAATCCGCGTCAATCCGTGGTTCAGACAACAATGCGTCCTTTCCTCCTACTCTTGCTGGCTGCCGTGCTCAGCCTGCCGTCCCTGGCCCAGACCAGCCCCAAGAAAACCAAGGTGGTGACCAAGAAAACCGCTGCCAAAACCAAGGCGAAAGCTAAGCCTGCGCCGGTAAAAAAAGCGGTGGCGCCCGCAGAGGAAGCCGAAGCGCCCGTGGTGGTATTCAAGCGCACTACCTGCCTGGGTCCCTGCCCGGTGTACAGTGCCAACGTCTTCGCCGATGGCCGCGTCGAATACGAAGGCCAGCGCAACGTGGGCGTGGTGGGTAAAAAGGAGTTTACCCTGCCCATCACCACCGTAGCCGAGATGCTGCGCCTGAGCCAGGAAGCACACTTCGACCAGCTGAAGGACGTCTACACCAAAGGCGCCACCGACCTGCCCAGCACCATAGTGGCCGTGCTGCTGCCCAGCGGGCAGATGAAGGCGGTGAGCGTAGAAGAAGGCGCCCCCGAGGAGCTGATGGGCTTCATCAACTACCTGCGCGCCCAGCTCGACCCGCTGGCGGGCTTGGTAACCACCTCCGACCGCTAGAACGGGCGGGGTTATCTTTGGTAGCCCAAACTATTGCTGCCTGCCATGACGCCCGCACATCGCCTCGACTACGCCAATATTGCCCTGATGCTGTTCTCGTTTGGCGTGGCCATGTTCCTGCCCTTCGAGCTGTTCCTGTTTTCCTACGCGGTGCTGGGGCCGGCGCACTACCTCACCGAAATTTCCTGGCTGCACCAGCGCAAGTACTTCACCCACGGCCCGCGCGACTACATGGCGCTGATAGCGCTGGCGATAGTGGCGGCCCTATTTTTCCTCAGCTACAGCAGCAGCCTTCTGGAGCCTATCCGCCCGGCCTCGGGCGTGCCCTATAACACAGTGGTGTACCTGGCCTTCGCCGGCGCCCTCATTATGGTGGTGGTGAAAAGCGGGTTCTACCGACTGGTAGCCGTGGCACTGCTGGTGCTCTGCGCCACGTTTTCGCGCAATTACATCTTGTTCTTCTCGTTTTTCCTGCCCACGCTCATCCACGTTTACCTTTTCACGGGCTGCTTCATTCTGTACGGAGCCCTCAAGTCCAGGAGCCGCGCGGGGCTGATTTCGCTGGCAGTGTTTGTGCTCTGCCCGCTGCTGTTTTTGCTGATTAAGCCCCAGGGTACCCCAGCCAGCGCCTACGCCACCTCGGCCTACCAGATGTTTGAGGGCGTCAACTCCAGCATCATTCACTGGCTCGACCCCAGCGACACCAGCAATGCCAGCATCCTGAGCAAGGTGTACGCCTCGACTACCGGGCTGGTTATCATGCGCTTCATTGCCTTCGCCTACACCTACCACTACCTCAACTGGTTTTCCAAAACCAGCATCATTCAGTGGCACCAGATGCCCAAGGCCCGCGTGGCCGTGGTGGCGCTGCTCTGGCTGGCCTCGGTGGGCATCTACGCCATCGACTACCAGCTAGGCATGAAGTGGCTGTTTTTCCTGAGCCTGGCCCACGTCTTCCTGGAGTTTCCGCTCAACCACCTCACCATTCTCAACATTGCCAAAGAGTTGAAGGCAATGGTGTTTGGGCGGAAGAATGCAATGCCGCCCAGCGCCGTCAAAGCATAGCAAAGTAGCGCGAACTCTGTAGTTCGCGCTACTGCTACTCCTTGCGCACCCGCTCCAACAGCAGCTGGTTCATGGGGTTGGCGGTGAGGCCGCGCACGTTGTTCTGGGTCAGGCGCACCACTTGGTCGTAATACAGGGCAATGACGGGGCTTTCCTCCACGATAATGCGGTCCATGGCCTGGTACAGCGCCGTGCGCTTGGCCGCATCCACTTCGCGGCGGGCCTGGTCGTAGAGCCGGTCGTAGGCCGCGCTTTTGAAGTGGGTTTTGTCGGGCCCGGCGGGGCTAAAGTTGGGGCTGTAGAACAAAGCCAGGTAGTTTTCGGCGTCGGGGTAGTCGCCCAGCCAGCTTTTGGCGAAGAATGCGGCTTTGCCATTATCTACCATTTCCTGCTGGGCGGCGCTCTGGTTAATGTCAATCTGCACCTGCACGCCCACGTTGGCCCACTGCTTCTGCAGGTACTCGCTGATTTCCTTGCGCTCGGCCACCGTGCTCAGGCGCAGACGCAGGGGCCGGCCGGGGCCAAAGCCCGCATCCTGTAGCAGCTGCCGCGCCTTCTGCGGCTGGAAGGTGTAGCCCGGCACTTCCTTCTCCGAAAACGAAGGCAGCGCTGCGGGCACGAAGCCGGACGTTCCCGGCTGCCCCACGTGGTTGAGCACGTAAGCCAGCAGCTCGGGCTTGTTCAGGGCGTAGTTAAGGGCTTGGCGCACGCGCTTGTCGCGCAGAGCACGGCCCTGCACGGCCTGCTCGCCGCTCAGGTTCGTGGAGTCGAGCTGAAAGCCCAGGTACTCGGTGTTCAAATAGGGCACCTTCTGCACCGTGAACTTGCCCTTGAAATCGGCCCGCACACTGCCATCGGGGTGCAGAATCAGGTCGCGCGAGCCTTCGCGGATGCCGGAGAGAAAGTCCAGCTTTCCCTGCATAAAGGTTAGGAACTCCGTTTTGCGGTCGGCGATGAAGCTGATGGCCACCGCGTCGAGGTAAGGCAGCGCCCGGCCCTGCTCGTCGCGGCGCCAGTAGCGGGGGTTGCGGTGGTAGAGCAGCACGTTGCCCTCATCCCAGAGCTTGAAGCGGAAGGGGCCGGCGCCGACGGGGTGCTCGCGAAAGTCCTTGCCATATTTTTCTACGGCTTCGTGCGGCACCACGTAAGCGTAGGGCATGGTGAGGATGCCCAGGAAAGGAATAAAAGGCTGCTTGAGGTGGATGCGCAGCGTGGAGTCATTCACGGCCACAAAGCAGGTGTCGCTGGGCTCGCCGTCGGCTTTTTCCAGCACCTTGCCCCGAAAAATCCAGCCGCCGGGGCTGGCCGTGCTTTTGTCGAGCAGGCGGCGGAACGAGTACACAAAATCAGCTGCCTTTACCTCCCGCCCTTTGCCGCCGGCAAACACTTCGCTGTCGTGGAAGCGCACGCCCGGCCGCAGCCAGAAAGTATAGGTGGTGCCATCGGGCGAGATGGCAAAGCGCCGGGCCAGCGCCGGGCCGGGCTGCAGCTTAGCGTCGAGCTCCAACAGGCCGTTGTAGAGCTGCGACACGGCCCAGGTGTTGGCCTGGTTGCGGGCAAAGGCCGGGTCGAGCGAAGTCAGCGCCTCCGGCTGGTTGTAGCGGAACACGCGGCGCTCATCGGCGGGCCGGCGGGCGGCGTCGTGGCAGCCGGCCAGCCCGGCCAGTACCGCCAGCGGTGCCAGCCGCTTAGCAAACAGCGTGGCTTGGCAAGCCAAAAAAGGGGCCATGCGAACAGGGAAAGAATGTATCTTTGTGCAATGCTACGGCAAAAGTTATTAGTTGTCAGTTATCAGTTGTCAGTTGTCAGGTCGTTCTTTTGACTTGTTAACTTTTTACGATTTAACTGACAACTGACAACGAACAACTGACAACTAGTAAGGACAATGGGAAAAATTATTGCGGTAGCTAACCAAAAAGGCGGCGTGGGCAAAACCACCACCGCAATCAACCTCGCGGCCTCCCTGGCGGCCCTGGACTACCGTACCCTGCTCGTGGATGCCGACCCCCAGGCCAACGCCACCTCCGGCGTGGGCTACGACCCCAAGGACATCCAGAACAGCATCTACGAGTGCATGGTCGACGGCATCAATGCCCAGGACATCGTGCTGCCCACCAACGTGCTGCCCCACCTCGACCTCATGCCCTCTCACATCGACCTGGTAGGCGCCGAGGTGGAGATGATAAACCTGCCCAACCGCGAGGAGAAGATGAAGGAGGCCCTGCGCCCCCTGGCCGAGCAGTACGACTTCATCATCATCGACTGCTCGCCCTCGCTGGGTCTTATCACGGTGAATGCTCTCACGGCGGCCCACTCGGTTATCATCCCGGTGCAGTGCGAGTACTTCGCCCTCGAAGGCCTGGGCAAGCTGCTCAACACCATCAAAATCATTCAGAGCCGCCTCAACACGGAGCTGGAAATCGAAGGCATCCTGCTCACCATGTACGACGTGCGCCTGCGCCTGTCGAACCAGGTGGTGGAGGAAGTACGCATGCACTTCCAGCAACTGGCCTTTGACACCATCATCCCCCGCAACGTGAAGCTGAGCGAGTCGCCCAGCTTCGGCATCCCGGCCATCCTGCACGACGCCGAAAGCAAAGGCTCCATCAGCTACCTCAACCTGGCCCGCGAAATCGTGGAAAAGAACAGCGTGGAGGCCCGCCCCGAGGAAACCGCCGAGGACGAGCGGATTTAGAGACTACCCCACCAGCTGTAGGGGCGGGGCTTGCCCCCGCCCGGTCGTTGAACGATGTCGTTCCAGCGTCCGGGCGGGGGCAAGCCCCGCCCCTACCCTTTTTACCGTCTCCCACGCTATGCTCCAATACCTTTTCCACCACTCCGACAGCAATTCCTATGAATGAAAGTCCTTATTAGAAGAATGGGAATTGCCATCACCCCTGTAAAACAGGCGAGTTAACGATAGGCATGCTCCAGCTATCTACTAAATAGCCTTAGAAAAGGCCGCTAGCCCTTCACCACAAGCATCTTCGCCATTTTCTCGGGTTTGATAGCGCAGCCCCGCCCAAGATTCCGTAATTTTGACTTTCGCTTTTGCTGCCATTTATCGCAAAAGCCCCAAAGCTGAGATGACCGCAGAGAAGAACGACGAGAAAACCACCCCGGCAGCCGCTGCCCAGCCCGTGCCCAAGCGGAAAATCGGGGGCCTCGGCCGGGGCCTCAACGCCCTGATTGAAGGCAGCTACGAAAAGAAAGGCGACCGCCAGAACGGCGACCGGCTGGTACCCCACCCCGTCAACTCGGTGGGGTTCATTGCCATCGAGCACATCGAAACCAACCCCTACCAGCCCCGCACCCACTTCGACCAGGAAGCCCTGCAGGAGCTGGCCGACAGCATCAAGATTCAGGGCATCATCCAGCCCGTGACGGTGCGGCAGCTGGGCACCAACGCCTACCAGCTCATCTCCGGTGAGCGCCGCCTGCAGGCCTCTAAGCTGGCCGGGCTGGACACCATTCCCGCCTACATCCGCAAGGCCGACGACCAGCAGATGCTGGAGATGGCCTTGATTGAGAACATTCAGCGCGAAAACCTGAATGCCATCGAAATTGCCCTCAGCTACCAGCGCCTGCTGAGCGAGTGCAACCTGCGCCAGGAAGAGCTGGGCGACCGGGTGGGCAAGAACCGCTCGACCGTCACCAACTACCTGCGCCTGCTCAAGCTGCCGCCCGACGTGCAGATTGGCCTGCGCGACGCCGAAATCAGCATGGGCCACGCCCGCGCCCTCATCAGCATCGACGACCCCAAGCTGCAGGTGGAGCTGTTCCGCAAGATTGTGGCCGAGGAGCTCTCGGTGCGCCGCGTGGAAGAGCTGGTGCGCAACGGCTGGGGCCGCCCGGTAGTGAGCAGCAACGGCAGCACCACTACCCGCAGCGAGCCCTCCCAGCCCCTGATTCCGGCCGCTGAGCTGCGCCGTACCGAGCGCCACCTCACCGACCGGTTTGGCTCGCGCGTGCAGGTACGCCCCGGCCCCAAAGGCAACGGCGAAATCAAAATTGCCTTCGACTCGGTGGAGGACATGCAGCGCATCCTGCACATCCTGCAGCCCTCGTAAGGCTTGTGAGCTATAACCAGAACGTCATGCTGAGCCTGTCGAAGCATCTCGCCTGCAGCAGTAAATCATTTCCATCCGGCGGAAAGAGTTACTCCCCCACGCGAGATGCTTCGGCTTCGCTCAGCATGACGTTCTTTTTTCTGCTTAAATATCCCGGCTTTAACTAACTGCCCGGCGCTACAGCCGGCATTTTTCCGTTAAAGGGCTACATGAGAAACCTGTGTTATCTGGTTGGGGCAGTGCTCGGAGCTTTCCTGCTGGGAATGGGGCCCGCGCGTGCCCAGGCCCTCGCTGCCCGTCCCGACACGGTGCGGGTGAACCAGGCCCCGCCTGTTTCGCGCCAGGCCAAAGCGGCCGCCGACTCGGCCCAGCGCACCGAGCGCCTGTTTGGCCTGCGCCTCACCCGGCCGGGCAAAGCGGCGCTGCTGGCGGCCATTCTGCCGGGCGCCGGTCAGATATACAATAAAAGCTGGTGGAAGCTACCGTTGGTGTACGGCGCTCTGGGCGGTGTGGGCTACGGGGAATACTTCTACCAAAGCCGCTTCCGCGAGTACGTGGATGCCGACGAGCTGGTGGCCACCGGCACGCCGCTGGGCAGCGAGGCACTGGGTTCCCGGGCCCGGCTGGAGCGCAGCCCGGATGCTATTCGGCGGGGCATACAGTTTTACCGCGGCTACCGCGACATTTTCATCCTCTACTGCGGCCTGGCTTACGGCCTGCAAATCGTGGATGCGCTGGTGGACGCCCACCTCAAAGACTTCGACGTGAGCGACGACCTTTCCCTGCACTGGGAGCCCACCATGCTGGCCGTGCCCGGCCAGGCAGCGGCCCTACCCACGGCGCCCGGGGTTATGTTTGCGCTGAAAGTGAAATAGGTTTTTTAGTTGTCAGTTGTTCGTTGTCCGTTGTCAGGATTGTTCTGACAAAGCTGACTCCAGAACAATCCTGACAACGGACAACTGTCAACTGACAACTACCTGAATGAAGATTCTCCTGATTGGCTACGGTAAAATGGGCCAAACTATTGCGAGCCAAGCCACCCAGCGCGGCCACCAGATTGCCGGCATCGTAGACCCGCACGCTGGCGAGCTGCGCATTGCCGATTTCACGGCCGAAACCGCCGACGTAGCCATTGAATTCACCCATCCCGATTCGGCGCTGAACAACGTACTGGCTTGCCTGCGCCAGGGCATTCCGGTAGTGTGCGGCTCCACGGGCTGGCTGCACCGCTTCGACGAAGCCCGGCAGCTGGCTGAGGAAACCAAGGGCAGCCTGTTCTACGCCTCCAACTACAGCGTAGGCGTGAACCTGTTCTTCCATTTCAACGAGTACATGGCCGCCAAGATGCACCAGTTTGGGGGCTACGACGTGAGCGTGCGCGAAATCCACCACACCCAGAAGGTGGACCAGCCCAGTGGCACGGCCCTCACCGCCGCCGAGGCCATCATCCGGCACTTCCCCAGCAAAACCACCTGGCGCAATGCCCCGGCCGAAAGCCCCGCCGAGCTGGCCGTGCTGTCGGAGCGCGTGGGCGACGTGGTGGGCACCCACAGCGTGCGCTACACCTCGGCCGTGGACACGCTGGAGCTTAAGCACGAAGCCCACAGCCGCGAAGGCTTTGCTCAAGGCGCACTGCTGGCCGCAGAGTGGCTGCCCGGCCGAGTGGGCGTGTTCGGCATGAAAGAGCTGCTGGGGCTGTAGTACTATAAGTAGCTAGGAGATAGGAGATAGGAGCTAGTAGCCAGAAGCGAAAACACTACTCATTCTAGCTCCTAACTTCTAGCTCCCAGCTCCTAACTGCTGTTCCGCTCCCGCGGCTTAGCTTGCGCCTTATTTCCCGTTTCCCGTTTACTTCCGCAACCTTCTAGCGCCCGCTTTGGCCCGCGCTGCTTTCTATGGCCCTTTTCTCGTTTAAACGCCGCGACCCCAACGCCCCGCCGCCCCCGCCCAAAACCAAAAGCCGGGAGTGGGCCGACTCGCTGATTTTTGCCGTGGTGGCCGCCACCCTTATCCGTTGGGCCACCTTCGAGGCCTACACCATCCCCACCCCCAGCATGGAAGACTCACTGCTGGTGGGCGACTACTTGTTTGTGAGCAAGCTGCACTACGGCCCCATCACGCCGCAGACGCCGCTGCAGGTACCCCTCACCCACCAGACGGTATGGGGCACGGGCATCAAAAGCTACTCCGAGCTCATTCAGCTGCCGACCTACCGGCTGCCGGGCTTTTCGGAGGTGAAGCGCAACGACGTGGTAGTGTTTCACGTGCCCTGGGAGGCCCAGTATCCGGCCGACCTGCGCACCAACTACATCAAGCGCTGCATTGCTGTTGCCGGTGATACGCTGGAGATTCGCAATGCCCAGGTGTTTCTCAACGGCAAGCCCGGCGAAAAGCTGCCGGGCCTGCAAACCACCTACTTTCTGCAGGTCGACAACCCCAACGACGAGGTGCGGGCCGCTCTGCAGGCCCAGGGGGTGGTCGACTACGACCAGCCTGGCGGATTCCCGGCCGCCCAGCAAGACCCTGCTACCGGCAAGTACGGCTACGTTATCAGCTGCACCCAGGCCACGGCCGACTACTTCCGCAAGCAGGCCTACGTGAAAGATGTGCAGGTGCTGCAGCCACCCGTTACCCTCTTCCCCGACGTGGCCGACTTCCGCAACACCAACGCCATGAGCTCGGTGCAGCGCAAGTGGCAGCTCGATAGCTACGGCCCTCTGCCCATTCCCAAGAAAGGCCAGACCATTGCCCTGTCGCCCGCCAACGCCGGCATTTACTTCAAAATCATTGCCCGCTATGAGCACAACGAAGGCATCACGTGGCAGGACGGCATGATTTACCAGAACGGCAAGCCGCTGACCAGCTACACGCTGAAGCAGAACTACTACTTCATGATGGGCGACAACCGCCACAACTCCGAAGACTCCCGCTTCTGGGGCTTCGTGCCCGAAGACCACATCGTCGGCAAAGCCGTCCTCATCTGGATGAGCATCGACCCCTACGCCGACTTCTTCCACAAAATCCGCTGGAGCCGCTTGTTTAATGTGATTTGATGCTGTGTTGATTTTTTGATGTGCTGATGGTTTGATGCGAAAAAGCTGTGTCATTGCGAGCGGAACGCAGTGGAGCCCGGCAATCCGTCCTCTCTGAGCGACCAGCGTACTAATGTAAAAAGCCCCAACGCCAGCACTGGCATTGGGGCTTTTTTATGCATCATGTCTTGTTTGCAACTGAGAGCTAGAGGACGGATTGCCACGGGCTGCGCCCTCGCAATGACACGTCCTTCACCTCAACACCTCATTACTTCATCACCAAAATCAGCACATCAAACAATCAACACATCAGCACATCAAGTCCTACCACTCAATCGGCTTAAGCCCCATTTCCTGCAGCCAGGCGTTGGTTTTGCTGAAGGGCTTGCTGCCGAAAAAGCCCCGGTCGGCGGCGTAGGGCGAGGGATGGGCAGCCTTGAGCACAAGGTGCTTTTTGGCATCTATTAGCTCGGCTTTTTTCTGAGCATAGGCGCCCCAGAGGATGAAGACGACATGCTCCTTCTGCTCCGACACTTTGCGGATAACGGCATCGGTGAATTCTTCCCAGCCTTTCTTCTGGTGCGAGCCCGGCTCGGCGGCCCGCACGGTGAGTGTGGCGTTGAGTAGCAGCACGCCTTGCTTGGCCCAGCGGTCGAGGTTGCCATTGGGGGCCGGTGGGGTGCCCGGCAGGTCGTCCTGCAGCTCCTTGAACACGTTGTGCAGTGAGGGAGGCGTACGTATTCCTTCGTTGACGGAGAAAGCCAGGCCGTGGGCCTGATTTTTGCCGTGGTAGGGGTCCTGGCCCAGTATCACCACCTTCACCTGGTTGAACGGGCAGGCGTCGAAGGCGTGGAAAATCTGCGGCCCGGGCGGGTAGACCGTGGTGGTAGCGTACTCGCCTTTGACGAAGGCAATCAGGCGCTGGAAGTAAGGTTTTTCAAACTCTTCGGCGAGCACCGGGCGCCAGCTTTCGGCTATCTTTACCATCGGCTTTAATAAGAAAATAAACGGGCTGGGACGGCGTTGAAAGGCCGTTTTTGCGTAAAACCAATTTCTGCGGGCTTGTGTTAAGTTCGTAGCCTTTTTAGCTTCCCCGACTTATGCCCACCACCACTACGCAGGGCGTCACCGTTTCGGTTACGACCAACTACCTGCCCGATTATTCGAGCCCCGCGCAGGAGCATTTTGTGTTTGCCTACAAAATTGAGATTCGCAACAACAGCGAGTTTACGGTGAAGCTGTTGCGTCGGCACTGGTACATTCACGACGCCACCGGCGTGATGCGTGAAGTGGAAGGCGAAGGTGTAGTGGGCCGCCAGCCCGTGCTGGAGCCCGGCGAGGTCCACCAGTACGTGAGCGGCTGCAACCTGAAGTCGGGCATGGGCAAGATGCACGGCACCTACCTGATGGAGCGCCTCGCCAACGGCCAGGAGTTCTCCGTCGACATTCCCGAGTTTACCCTCATGGTGCCGTACCGGCTGAATTAGCCGGGTTTGGTTGTCAGTTGTTCGTCGTCAGTTGTCAGTGTTCTGGCAAATTTGACTTCCGAAATACTGACAACGAACAACTGACAACTGACAACTTACTTGCACCAATTACTAGCTTACCTCCGCTTCTGGCTGCGCTCGGGCAACGAGCATGGGCTGCACTCGCCTTTCGTGTTTGCCGTGTATGCCACCGTGGTGCGGCACACCGGCACTTTTGCGGCTTACGAGCGGGTGGAAGCACGGCGGCGCAAGCTGCTGGCCAGCGATGCCGTCATCAGCGTGGCCGATTTTGGGGCGGGCTCGCACACCGGAGCTGGCCGGCAGCGCCGGGTGGCCGACATTGCCCGCACTGCGGCCAAGCCGCCGCACCTAGCCCAGCTGCTGTTTCGGCTAGCCAACCACTTCCGGCCGGCCACTATTCTGGAGTTGGGCACTTCACTGGGCCTGACTACAGCCTACCTGGCTTCGGCCGACTCACGCAGCCGCGTAGTTACGTTTGAGGGCTGCCCCAACACGGCGACTGTTGCCCGTGACACTTTCGCGGCGCTGGGCTTATGCAACATTGAGCTGGTGGAAGGCAACTTGGACGAAACCCTCGCCCCTACCCTGGCCGCCCTGACCAAGCCCCTGGATTTTGTCTTCTTCGACGGCAACCACCGCTACGAGCCCACCTTGCGCTACTTCGAGCAGTGCCTTACCCACCGCACCGACAGTTCGGTATTCGTGCTCGACGACATTCACTGGTCGCCGGACATGGAGCGGGCCTGGGAAGTCATCAAATCCCACCCCGACGTGACGCTCACTGTCGACCTGTTCTACATCGGCCTGGTTTTCTTCCGAAAGAACCAGCCCAAGCAACATTTCTGGCTGCGGGTGTGATTCAAACAATAGTCAGTAGCAGCGGAAGAGCTACGGCTGATGCCAGCATGTACAAGTAGAACCGGCCTTGTGCTAGCTTTAGCGCAGCTACCAATAAGCCCAGCCAATACGGCAGGGAGCACAAAAAGCCGAAGAGCACCGGGTAAACCATAAGCGTACCCCGGCCGCAAGCATCCAGACTTTCGCTGTCGGCAGCACTACCTGAGAGTTGGGCTACCCATAACCAACACAGGGCGTAAAGCCCGAAGATGCCAGTAGCCAGCTTGTGCTGGCTGACTACGTTTGCCACCGCCCCCATTTGCTGTTACCGAATAGCCTCCCGCACCCGCGTCAGCTTCACCAGCAGGTCTTCGAGCTGGTCAAGGGGCAGCATGTTGGCGCCGTCGCTCTTGGCAGTTTTGGGCGTGGGGTGGGTTTCGATGAACAGGCCGTCGGCGCCCACGGCAATAGCGGCTTTGGCAATGGTTTCGATGAGGGCGGGCTGACCGCCGGTGACGCCGCTGGCCTGGTTGGGCTGCTGCAGCGAGTGCGTCACGTCCATCACCACGGGCACGTCGAAGCGGCGCATCACGGGCAGGTTGCGGAAGTCTACTACCAGGTCGGAGTAGCCAAATGAATTGCCGCGGTCGGTGAGAATGACGTTTTCATTGCCCGACTGCCGCACCTTGTCCACGGCAAACTGCATGGCCTCGCCGTTGAGGAACTGGCCCTTTTTCACGTTCACCACCTTGCCGGTTTTGGCCGCAGCAATCAGCAGGTCGGTCTGGCGGCAGAGGAAGGCCGGAATCTGCAGCACGTCGACATACTCGGCAGCAAAGGCGGCTTCGTCCGACTCGTGAATGTCCGTTACGGTAGGTACGCCTATCTCGCGGCCTACTTTCTGCAGGATGCGCAGCGCGGTTTCGTCGCCAATGCCGGTGAAAGAATCCAGCCGCGAGCGGTTGGCCTTGCGGTAAGAGCCCTTGAAGATGTAGGGAATTTGGAGCTTGTCGGTCATGGCCTTCACCCGCTCGGCAATGCGCAGGGCCATGTCTTCGCCCTCAATCACGCAGGGCCCGGCCATGAGAAAAAACTGGCCGGAGTTGGTATTTCGAAAATGCGGAAGGGCGTTGGCGAGGTTGGAAAGCATAGGGAGAGGAGTCAGGAGCTGGGAGTGAGAAGCTAGGAGCTAGGAGCTAGAAGATAGGAGTTGAGGAGTTAGAAGCACTGTAAAAGACATTCTAACTCCTGGCTCCTATCTCCTAGCTCCTTTTTTTCAAACAGATAAACAGCTCGCGCCCCTGCCGGGGTTTGAGCGAGTTGTAGGCCGTGTCGAAGTGCTTGAATTCGAAGAACGGGGCGAAGTACTCGCGGTATTCCTGGCGCGTGCCGCCAAAGGGCGGCTCCATGGCGTTGCCGAAGTCGCCCTCGAACAGCAGGCCGGCCAGGGTGCCGCCGGGGCGCAGCAGCGCGGCGCACTGCCGGGCGTAGTCGGGGCGCAGGCGCGGGTTGAGGGCACAGAAGAAGGTTTGCTCCACAATCAGGTCGTAGGGCACCTCGGTGGGCAGCTTGAAAAAGTCGGCCAGCAGCAGGTGGGCCTTGGGAAAGTCGGGCACCCGCTCAACTAATGCCGCCAGCGGTTCACGGGCCAGGTCGGCCACAAATACGTTGCGGAAGCCGGCCCGGTGCAGGTACTCGGCTTCGTAGGCGCGGCCTGCTCCGGGAATAAGAATACGGGGCTGCTGGCTGAGGTCGAGCTGGTCGAAATAGGCCTGCAGCGGGGGCGTGATGCCGCGGGTATCCCAGGCGTCGCGCCCGTCGAGGTAGCGGGCTTGCCAGTAAGCAGCATCGAAGGTGGGAAAAACCGTTTGCATGCGGAGAAAGTATAACGTTCCGTTGCGCGGGCCGAGAAGTCCGCTATTTTTACACCCAAAGGTACGCCCGCTTCTATAGCTGCGTTTTTCCTTACAACCCGCTTTTTTCGCTTAACTCTTCCTGCATGGACCCAAACGAAACCCCCGAACCCCGCTCTAACAACCGTGTTCTGCTCTGGGTAGCCCTCGTCCTCGTGCTGCTCGGCATCAACGGGGTACTGTTTTACCTCAACCAGCAGAAAGGACAAGAGAACGAGGTGCTGACCACCGAGGTAAAAGCCAAGGACAGCAAGCTGCAGGAACAAATCAAGCAATACGAAGCTCTGAAGGCCGATTTTGAGCGCCAAAGCCAGGAGCTGCAGGCCCTGGGCCTCAACAACGACTCGCTCACGGCCCGCATTGCCAGCATCAACGCCGACCTGCTGAAGCTGCGCTCCTTCAAAGCCGGCAGCTTCTCCATTGCCCAGCAAAATCTGTTCAAGCAGCGGGCCCAGAACCTGGAAGGCCAGCTGCGCAAGAAGGACTCGGAAATTTCCCAGCTGAAGAAGGACAACGAGACCCTCTACACCGAAACCACTACGCTGAAGGAGAAGCAGAACAAGCTGACCGATACCATCAGCACCCTGGCCAAGAGCAACCAGGAGCTTAGCGAAAAGGTGTCGGTAGCCTCACGCCTGCAGGCCGAAAACATCAAAATCGCCATCATCACGGCCAAAAACAAGGAAAAGGACGACGACAAGGACGAGTTCAAGGCCAAGAAAGTCGACAAGGTGAAGGTGAGCTTCAACCTGGCCCGCAACGACGTGTCGCCCAAAGAAACCAAGTCCATCTACCTGCGCATTCTCGAGCCCGATGGCGCCGCACTCTACAACCTGAGCACCGGCGGCGGCACCTTCACCGTGGATGGCCAGGAAGCTTTCTACACCCAGAAGCAGGACGTGGTGTACGACAACTCCAAGCAGCAATTGCAATTCACCTATGCCAAGGGTGGCGAGTACAAGAAAGGCACCCACACCGTTGAGCTCTACGAAAGCGGCACCCTGATGGGCAAGACGACGTTCACGCTGAAATAAGTCTGACCCGCAGGAAGGCGTAGCCAACCACGGATTTTTCGGATTTAACGGATTAATCGGATTTTGTAGACGATTTCCTTTTCCGCTTCCAATAAAAAAGCCCGCTTCAGCAATGAAGCGGGCTTTTTTATTGGCTAGAGTCAGGCTATACCAGCTCCTTCGCTGCCTGGGCGGTGGCGGTTTCGTACTTGTCGAGCTTGGCTAGTACGGCCGAGATGTTCTCGGTGAACAGCGTCACTACTGAGCCTTCCGGGGCGTTTTCCAGCACGTGGTCGATGGCGTCCATCTCGCCCTCGATATAGGTGATGGGCAGGTCGGGCTTGTCGAGGCGCAGGCCTTTTTCCATCAGCGCTTTGATTTCCTCGGCGGTCTTGCCGCGCAGGTCCCGGTCCTGGCGCAGCACCACTTCGTCGAAGATGCGGCCGGCAATGCGGGCGAAGCCCAGCGTGTCTTCGTCGCGGCGGTCGCCCAGGCCCGATACTACCCCAATCTTACGGGTGGCCGGCGTGGCGTCCATGAACTCGGCAAACTTGGCGATGCCGGCCGTATTGTGGGCGTAGTCGACAATGACTTCGCACTTCGGAAACTTGTAGATGTTCATGCGGCCCGGCGTTTTCGAGGCCGAGGGAATGAAGGTGCGGAACGCCGTTTTGATGTCGTCGCGGTCGAATCCGGCCAGGTAGCCGGCCAGGGCCGCGGCCAGACTATTCTCGATGTTGAAGCCCGCCCGGCCCCCGAAAGTCACCGGGAACTCGGCAGCGCGGTCGATGCGCAGTTTGTAGCTGTTTTTGTAGATGGTGATGAAGCCCTCCTCGTACACGGCGGCCACGCCGCCGGCTTCCACGTGCTCCAGAATGCGGGGGTTGTTTTCGTCCATGCTGAACAAGGCCACCCGGCAGTCGACGGTGCGGGCCATGGCGTACACCAGGTCGTCGTCGGCGTTGAGCACGGCCCAGCCGTTTTTGCGCACGGTGCGGGGCAGCACGCCCTTCACGGCGGCCATCTCCTCCACGGTGTAGATGTCGCGCATGCCCAGGTGGTCGGCCGCCACGTTGGTCACCACGGCGATGTCGCAGGTGTGAAAGCCCAGGCCCGAGCGCAGCATGCCACCGCGGGCCGTTTCCAGCACGGCGTAGTTCACAGTGGGGTCTTTCAGCACAAACTCGGCGCTTTGGCCGCCGGTGCAGTCGCCCTTCTCCAACTGCACGCCCTGAATGTAGATGCCGTCGGTGGTGGTGAAGCCTACTTTATAACCTTTGCTGGCCACCAGGTGGGCAATGAGGCGGGTCGTGGTGGTCTTGCCGTTGGTACCCGTCACGGCAATGATGGGAATGCGGGCCGTGGAGCCGGCCGGAAACAGCATGTCCACCACCGGGGCGGCCACGTTGCGGGGCAGGCCATCGGCTGGCGAGATGTGCATGCGGAAGCCGGGGGCGGCATTGACTTCAATCACAGCGCCGCGGCTTTCGTTCAGCGGCACGGCAATGTCCGTCGCCATCAGGTCGATGCCGCAGATATCGAGCCCCACGATGCCGGCCACTCGCTCGGCCAGCAGCACGTTGTAGGGGTGCATCTGGTCGGTGACGTCGGTGGCCGTGCCGCCGGTGCTGATGTTGGCCGTGCTTTTCAGGTACAGCGTCTCCCCGGCCGGCAGCACCGATTTTAGGTTCAGCCCCTTGCTTTTCAGGATGTCCAGGGTGTGCTTGTCAGCTTTGATGGCCGTCAGCACTTTTTCGTGGCCCACGCCGCGGCGGGGGTCTTTGTTGACTTCGTCAATCAGCTGCTGAATGGTGTGCACGCCGTCGCCGGTCACGGCGGCGGGGGTGCGCTTAGCGGCAGCTACCAGCTTGCCGTTCACCACCAGCAGGCGGAAGTCAAACCCTTCGATAAACTGCTCCACAATCACAGCCCGGGAGTACACCTTGGCGGCCTTCAGGCCCTCCACGGCATCCTTCCAGTTTGTAATGCGGATGGTGGCGCCCTTGCCGTGGTTGCCGTCGAGCGGCTTGGTCACGATGGGAAAGCCCAATTCGTCGATGGCGTCGCGCAACCCCTCCTCGGAGTAGACGGTGGTGCCGCGGGGTACCAGCACGCCCGCGTCTTTGAGCATGGCCTTGGTGCGGTTTTTATTACCGGCCACCTCTACCCCGGCGTGGGAGGTGTAGCTGGTGGTAGTGGCCCAGATGCGCTTCTGGTTTACGCCATAGCCCAGCTGAATGATGTTGCTGTTTTTCAGCGCGATGTAGGGAATGTTGCGAGAAGCAGCTTCCGCCACAATGCTGTAGGTGCTGGGTCCGATAAACTCGTCTTCCCGAATTTCGTGCAGCTCGTCGATAATGGACTTGATGTCGATTTTCTGCTTGCGACAGCAGGCCTCCACAATTTCCACGGCGGCTTCCAGGGCCCGGCGGCCGGCGCGCTCTTCTTGGTAGGCGAACACCACAAACTCGACGCCTTCGTCGCGGGCCGGGTACGACTTGCCCCAGTAGACCGGCATGCCGGCCATGCGCTGCAGCTCCAGAGCAATGTGGTAGATGACGTGGCCTAGCGGCTCGCCGTCGTTGAGCTGGTCCAGGTCCAGCGGCGGGCGGCTGGTCGACTGCTTGCCGCCGCTCATGCCCTTGGGCTGGGGCTGCCCAATCTTGGGAAACAGCTTAATCAGCCGGCTGCCCAGGCCGGGGATGGTGTTCGACCACCGCCCGGCAAAGTCCTCGAGGTCTACTTTGGAAACAATCAGCTTGGTATGCTTCACCGACCAATAGCTTGGTCCGCGCATGGTCCGCAGGTCAATAATCTTCATACGTGAAAGAAGGGTGGAAAATGGCGTTTGGAAGGCCCTACGTTAGGTTTTCGGGCTTGGGTGCGTAATGTAGGAAGAATGGCCAGCAAAACCCAAAATCCCGTATTTATTACCAGAAAAACCCATTTTTTAAGAGCAGCCAGAATTTATACCGACTCTAACTGCCACTGCCGGCTCCTACAACGAAATACTTTGGCGCGGATTGAAAAGCAAAAGCCCTGCAAACGGCGGTTTGCAGGGCTTTCATCAGAGGTGACGAGCGGATTCGAACCGCTGTAGGAGGTTTTGCAGACCTCTACCTAGCCACTCGGTCACGTCACCGGGAGTGGTCTTTGGGAGGGCAAAGGTAAGCGGCTGGGGGCGGTGTAGCAAAATGCGGCGCGCTTTTTTCCTGATTTCAGCGCCAGCGTCCTCAATCTGATGCTGATAAAAAAGCCCCGACCAAACGGCCGGGGCTTTTTTGCTAGCGCAATGCCTAAGAATTAGGCCTTGGCTTCGTCGTCTTTCTTGTCAGCAGCGTCGTCGCCGGCTACCATGTGTTTGGCACGGTCTACCAGGTCACCGGCTACTTCCGAAGCCTTTTCGAAGGCCTCCGAGTGGGTTACGGCGTCCACCGCGTCAGCGGCAACTTCCTTCACCTTGTCGATGGCAGCCGAAGCGGCACCGGCCACGCTGGCCAGCAGGCCACCTTCTTCGGCAGGAGCTTCCGACTTAGCAGCGGCAGCAGCTTTCAGCTTCTGCTCGCCAGCCTTGCGCTCGTTGCCCATCATCTGGTCGCGCAGGGCGCTCAGGGCGTCGAGGTCGCCGAGGGTCGACTTGTCTTCGGGCTGCTTCTTCAGGTCGCTCATCTTGCCTTCGCCCTGGGCGTCGCCGCCCTTAGCGTTGGTCTTCTTCTTGAACTTGGCGTTGCGGCTGTCGTCTTCGGCAGCAGCGGCGCTGTTATACACAGCGGTGTGCGAGAGCACGATGCGACGGTCTTCCTTCGAGAACTCCGTTACGCGGAAGTCCAGCGACTCGCCGTTTTCAGCGTTCGAGCCGTCTTCCTTCACCAGGCCTTTGGGGTAGGCGAAGCCTTCGATGCCGTAGGGCAGTTCCAGCACGGCACCACGCTCCGACTTCTCGGTGATGGTGGCGCGGTGGGTCGAGCCGGGGGTGAACACCGTAGCGAAGGTATCCCAGGGGTTTTCCTCCAGCTGCTTGTGGCCCAGGGCCAGGCGACGGGCGCCCAGATCCAGCTCCAGTACTACTACGTCGAGCTTATCGCCCACCTTCACCATTTCGGAGGGGTGCTTGATTTTCTTGGTCCACGACAGGTCGGATACGTGCACGAGGCCGTCCACACCTTCTTCCAGCTCAACGAACAGGCCGAAGTTGGTCAGGTTGCGCACGAGGCCGCTGTGCTTGGTGCCCACGGCGTACTTGTCGGCGAAGTCGCCACGCGTCCAGGGGTCTTCGGTCATCTGCTTGATGCCCAAGCTCATCTTGCGGTCTTCGCGGTCCAGCGTCAGAATCTGTGCTTCTACCGTGTCGCCCTGCTTGATGAAGTCCTGCGGGTTGCGCAGGTGCTGGCTCCAGCTCATTTCCGAAACGTGGATGAGGCCTTCTACGCCCGGTACCACTTCCATGAAAGCGCCGTAATCGGCCACGTTCACGATGCGGCCCGATACTTTCGAACCCGGCTGAAGGTCGGCCGGCAGCGAATCCCACGGGTGGGGCGTCAGCTGCTTCAGACCCAGCGAGATGCGCTTCTTGGCTTCGTCGAAGTCGAGCACCACGATGTTGAGCTTCTGGTCGAGCTGCAGCACTTCGCTCGGGTGCGCGATGCGGCCCCACGAGATGTCGGTGATGTGTAGCAGACCGTCGACACCGCCGAGGTCGATGAACACGCCGAAGTTGGTCATGTTCTTGATGTTGCCCTCCAGAATCTGGCCTTTCTCCAAGTTGTTGAGGATGGCTTCGCGCTGCTGCTCGAGGTCCTTCTCAATGAGGACTTTGTGCGACACCACTACGTTGTCGAAAGCGGAGTTGATTTTCACCACTTTCACTTCCATGCGACGGCCAACATAGATGTCGAAGTCGCGGATGGGCTTCACGTCGATTTGCGAGCCGGGCAGGAAGGCTTCTACGCCGTCCAGCTCCATGATGAGGCCGCCTTTGGTGCGACGCTTCACTACGCCTTCGAGGATGGTATCCATCTCCAGGGCGTCGTAAATAGCCTTCCAGGCCTGCTTGATTTTGGCTTTCTTGCGGCTCAGGATGAGCTGGCCATTCTGGTCTTCCTGGTCTTCGATGAACACCTCCACCTCGTCGCCGATTTTCAGGTCGGGCAGGTCGCGGAATTCGGCCAGCGACACCAGACCATCGGATTTGAAGCCAATGTTCAGAATCACGTCGCGGTCGGTGATGCCTACCACGGTGCCTTTGATTACTTCTTCTTCCTGGACAGTCGTCAGCGTGTCGCCGTACATCTGCTCCATGCGGGCACGCTCCTCAGCGGAGTAGTTGCCGCCGAAGCCGCTGGCGCCTACGTTGTCCCAGTCGAAATTGTCAACTAATTCAGTTGCCATAAAAAATTGTCGGGCCTCTGTTAATACACGTGGCCGCCGAAGCCCGGGCCGTCACGCATGTAGGTTGATGCTCTTGCCGTTGCGCTGGCAAGGCCCGTCGCCTTGACGGGGGCGCAAAGGTACGGGATTTCAAGGGCTTTTCCTAAGCTGAGCTTATACTTGCAACCCGATTTCACAGCGGGCTTTATAAGCTTATGAGGTCTTTCTTCGCGTCTCTATTATTTATTATCTTGTGCAGTGGCTGCGCAGTGCTGGGGACCCGCTCGTCGATAAAGCAGCCAACTAGTTTACGGTCGGTCAGACATGTGGCATTAGTAACATCTAAACTTGCGTTTGCTGATGGTACCCCAGCGCGTTACGCTGACAGCTTATTTGCCCACAGACTGGCCGATGAACTAAGCAGAAATACTGGTTGGCAAGTAGATTATATAGGTGATATGGAGTCACTACTACCCAAACTCGACACTTTCGTCAGCACGAACATCAAATACCAGGCGCTGGTACATGCCGAAATAGAATTGCGGCCTTGGGGCACATATGGCACGGAAGAATCCTTTAATTCCTGGGCCCGAATGCAGGTAATAAGCCTGCCCGACAAATCCCTCATTGGTGAGAGTTTCCATAATACGCTCATGGGTAACTCTTACTGGCACCACCCAGCTTTGAGTGTTGCTATTGCCGATGGGGCAGCGGGCATTGTAGGACCTTGGCGCAAGCTGGTGGCACGTTATGTCAAATAACTCCAGTACATTGTCCCTAACTGGCGCGAGTTTAGCGCAGCGTAACTCGTGACCAGCATTCGGGCGAGGCTGAGCCTCGCATCAGAACAAGGCATTTGCGCTTTCGGCGGCCTGTTCCGCCTTGCCGCTACGCGGCAGTGGAGGCACAGCCTCCACCTCATAACCGGCACGAGTTACGCTACGCTAAACTCGCGCCAGCCGAGGCTGGTTGAGCAAGCTCTCATCTAATCCAATAACCCCGCCCCTACCGTAGCAGTAAAGAAAGCTAAACCATTCACCAACCTTTCTTTTATGAGCTACATCAAAGCCGGTACCGACGCGGCGGGCAACTCCATCAACATTTATTATACCGACTGGGGGCAGGGCAACCCGGTGGTGCTTATCCACGGCTGGCCGCTGGACCATACCATGTGGGAGCACCAGGCCATCGGGCTGGCCAAAGCCGGCTTGCGCGTCATTGCCTACGACCGCCGCGGCTTCGGCCGCTCGTCGCGCCCCTGGACGGGCTATGACTACGACACCCTGGCCGCCGACCTTAACGCCCTGCTCGAAGAGCTGGATTTGAACAACGTGACCTTGGTGGGTTTTTCGATGGGCGGCGGCGAAATAGCCCGCTATATCGGCACCTATGGCGAGGCCCGCATTGCCCGTGTAGCCTTTGTGGGGGCCGTGACGCCCTTCCTGCTCAAAACCGACAACAACCCCGAGGGCGTGCCCGGCTCCACCTTCGACCAGATGCAGGAAGGCCTGAAAAAAGACCGGTTCGACTTCCTGCGCACCTTCGGCAAGTCGTTCTACGGCGTTGGGCTGGTCAGCCACCCCGTTAGTCAGGCCGTGCTTGACTGGCACCAGACGGTGACTTCACTGGCCGCGCCCAACGCTACGCTCGACTGCGTGGCGGCCTTCGGCAAAACCGACTTCCGCGCCGACTTAGCGGCCATCAAAGTGCCGACGCTGGTCATTCATGGCGACAGCGACCAGACCGTGCCCTTCGAGGCCAGTGGGGAGCGCACCGCCAAGATGATTCCGCAGGCCGAGCTGAAGGTGTACAAAGGCGCGCCGCACGGCTTGTTCTTCACCGATAAAGACCAGCTCACCGCCGACCTGCGGGCCTTCGCCGGCCGCTAGTGCTTGCGGCTGATTTGTAGCTATTGGCTACTGATTGTCGATACCATTTGCCCGTAAACGCAAACGGTATCGACAATCAGTAGCCAATTTTTTAGATAACGGCCGCCGGTGCCTTCAACAAGGGCCGCAGCTGGGTGAGGGGCACAAAAACCTGAATTTCGCCCTGAGCATAGGAGGCAATTTCGTAGGGAGCGTACACGAAAACCGCGCCGCCGCTGGTTAGGTACACGTTTTTGGTGACGGGCATAGTTTTCACGAACAGCGTTTCTTCGAGGGGCTCGTCGGCTTTGATGCGCAGCGTGCGCCGAACGGCGTGGTCGAGCAAGGGGCTGAGCTTGGCTTCGCTGCCGGGCCGGAAAATATCCGCAAAGCGCAGGGGCTGGCCGTTGCGGGTGTCGTAGCTCACCACGTTGGTGTAGTAGATGCCATGCGCCCCGCCGCTGAAATTGAAGCTGAAATAGCCCAGGCTGAGCAGCGGGGCCTGATTCCACAACACGAAAGTGGCTTGCTGCTGCTCGTGGCGCAGGCCATAGCCAAATGGTCCGTCCACCGAGTCTTCCGGCGCCGGGCGGCTGTCGGCGGCGTCTTCGCGGTAGGTTTTCTGGAAGTCAGCCCGCTGCTGCTGCCAGAGCTGCGCCAGCGCCGGCACCGGTTGCCGGGGCAGGGTGTCGCCTCGCAGGTCGCGCAGAATGTTGGTGGCCAGCGCCGCATTGGCCGGCACCAGCGCTTGCAGGCTCACCTGACCATAGGGCGAGTTGGGCAGCTCAGGAAAGGCGGCCACGGAGTCGGCAAAGTGCTGCACCGCCAAGGGCAGGCTGCCGGGCGGGCGCCGCTCGCGCAGCTGCAGGGGCTGGCCGGCGTAGGTACCGCGTAGCTCGGCTCCAACGCGACGCAGCGCCCAGCGGGGGCCGATGTAGGTGTCGGGCGCGAGCTTTTCGGGGCTACTGTCGCTCAGCACCACACTGTCGGGGTTGGCGTTGGGCTCGCCGGTGAGCAGGAAGGGCTGCCCGTCGGAGCCGTGGTAGCTGCCGAACACGCCGGCCATCTCGGTGTCGTTGGCGTGGCGCGGCGCGATGAGCAGGTGCAGCGTGATGCTGTCGGTGCTGCCCGGCAGCAGGCCCCGGTAGATGCGGTAAGAGGCCCCGGCTCTGCCAGCCGGCAGCGTAGGCTGGTCCGCCGCTGGCTGGTCCGGACGCTGGGTAATAGTGCCGGGTTTGGAGTCGGACTGGCAGGCCGCAAGGCAGCCGGCCAGCGCCGCACTGGCAGCAAGCAGAAAACGTTTCATGGCGCAAGAAACACCAACGGGAGAAACCCAGGCGGCCGGGGCCACCTGAATTTCTCCCATTGTTAGCAAAATCAAACGCTGCTTACGCGGCCTGGCCCATCTGGCGCAGGAAGGCCACGTGCGAAGCAATGGCGGTGCGGGTGTGGCGGTAGTTGTTGTACTTGATGTTGAACTCGTCGCACACCTGCTGCACAATCTTGCTGATGGCCGGGTAGTGCACGTGCGAAATCTTGGGGAAGAGGTGGTGCTCAATCTGGAAGTTGAGGCCGCCGACGAACCAGCTCACCAGCTTGCTATTGGTGGCGAAGTTGGCCGTGGTGCGCACCTGGTGAATGGCCCACTCGTCTTCGAGCTTGCCAGTAGTGGCGTGGGGCACTGGGAAAGCAGCTTCTTCAACGGTATGAGCAAGCTGAAATACAATACTCAGCACGAAACCAGTTACCATCATGCTCACCAGGAAGCCGGCCAGCCAGCCCCAGAAGCCAAATATGTACATCGGCAGGCCCACGAAAAGCACAAGGTTAAGCACCTTAAAGCCCCAGAATACCAGATGGTCACTCACCGTCATGTCCTTGAGGCCCATGGTACCGATTTTGCGGCTGAAGTACTTCTGGTAGTCCATCACGAAAATCCAGGAGATGTACAGCATGCAGTACAAAAACCAGAAGTACAGGTGCTGGAAGCGGTGCAGGCGGTAGCGGGGCTGGTCGAGCGTCATGCGCATCCAGGGCTGGATGTCGATGTCGTCGTCGTGCCCGGCGATGTTGGTGTAGGTGTGGTGGATGAGGTTGTGCTTGGCATTCCACATGTATGTGCTGCCGCCCATCACGTTGAGGGTGAAGGCCGCCACCTTGTTCAGCCAGCGGTGCTCGGAAAAGCTGCCGTGGGCGCCGTCGTGCATTACGTTGAAGCCAATGCCGGCCCCAATGGCGCCGAAGAGCGCGCATTCCAGCAAGGCCCAGAGCAGGGGCGGCGTGAAAAACACCACGTGGATGTAAAGGCCGACGAAGGCCGTCACCAGCAGCACTGCTTTTAGCACGATGCGGAAGTCACCCGTCATCTGCTTGCCGGACTCCTCGAAGTACTGGTTGATTCGGGTACGAAGCTCAGTATGAAACGAGCGAGTGGAAGCAAATTTGGGTAATGCCATAAGCGTTGGGTGGGACTAGAAGTGACGAAGATACTTCTTCCCAACGCGGCACGGCCGAACTTAGTTTAAATACGCGTGCCAGTTCTGGTCGATGGTGCCCGCCGAGAGCTTCAAAAAACCGGCCAGCGTGGGCTTTTTCGGCTGCTGCCGGATGGTGAGGCCAGCCTCATTCGGTGTGCGGTGGCCCTTGGCATGGTTGCAGCGGGCACAGGCTGTCAGCAGATTAGTCCACGACGACTCGCCGCCCCGCGAGCGAGGCATGACGTGGTCGAGGGTCAGGTTCTTGGTCGAGCCGCAGTACTGGCACTCGTAATGGTCGCGCTTGAAAATATTGTGGCGGCTGAGGGCAATGCCTTTGTAGGGCACGCGCACGTAGCGCTGCAAACGAATGATGCTGGGCTTGGGAAACGACTGGGAAATGGTGCGCAACGAGCCGTGGTCCGACTTGGCTACCATCTCGGCTTTATCGAGGAACAACAGCACAAAGGCTTTTTGCACGCTGCACAACGTAATGGCGGTATAGTCGCCATTCAGCACTAACACTTTTTGGTCCATACGCGCTTGGGAAAAGAATCTAACCCGCCGAAAGCTAAGGGATTCTACGCGTATTAACAAGCGTGGCTAGGTTAAGTTCAACGCTTTAGCCGCCCGCTTCCGGCCTCGTGTCATTGCGAGCGGAACGGAGTGGAGCGCGGCAAACGCAGTTCGGCGTAGCCAATCCTTCCTCTCCGTGCGCCCAACCAGGTAATGCATCGAAAAGCCCCAACGCCAGCACTAGCATTGGGGCTTTTCGATGCATTACAACTTGGTGGTGACGGTTGCTAGAGGACGGATTGCTTCGTCGTACCTCCTCGCAATGACAGAGGATGGGCGCTCAGCACATCAAACTCACCATTTCACAATCTCACCACCTCACCTATTCCGGCAGCATGCGCTTTATCAGGCGCAGCTTGTGGGTGTAGCGCTGCCACTCGCGGTTGTAGATGCCGTTGTGGTCGAGGGTGTCGATGCGGACTTCGCCGTGGGCGTGCATGATTTGATTGTCTTCGAGCACCATGCCGACGTGCACGATGCGGCCTTCGGCGTTGTCGAAGAAAGCGAGGTCGCCGGGCTTGGTTTGGGTGACGAAGTGCACGGGGCGGCCGTGGTCAATCTGCTGGCGGGCATCGCGCGGCAGCTGTATACCCACCAGGCCGTAAAGCTGCTGGGCCAGGCCGGAGCAGTCGAGCCCGAAAATGCTTTTGCCGCCCCACACGTAAGGCGCTTTCAGATACATCAGGGCCGTTTTGCGCAGCAGGGTGGCCTGGCGGGCGGGGTCGGGCACGGCGGCCGGGTTGGTGGCGGTGCCGTTGAAGAAGAACTGCCGGTCGCCAAGGCGCAGGTTCATGCCGTCGAAAAACGGCAGGCGGCAGCCCAGCGTGAGCGGAATCTTAGTTTTGGCGTCGCTCACGGCCTGCACCACGTCGAGGGCCCGGGGGTGGTCCTGGGCGCACCAGGCCTGGTAGTAATCGGGGCTGACGGGCGTGTGCTGCTTGATGTCAATCCAGCCGATGTACTGGTCGGCGGCCAGCTGCACCTGCACCCAGCTGCCCTGCGTCAGCAAGATGAGATAGCACTCGCCAAAGAGAAGCTCGGTCACCAGCTCGGCTTTATCCGAAGGCTCGGCGCGGACGGGTACGGCGCTCAGGGCGCAGATTCCAGGGTTCAAATGTGAAGTGGTGAGATGGTGAAATAGTGAGTTTGAGCTACGGCTGGTGCAAAGTAAATGGAAGGAAGCCAGGGCATCGCAGCAAAGGCCGTCAACTCACCATTTCACCACCTCACTATCTCACAGCTACATGCGCTCCATGTCACGCTTCTGGGCCTTCTCCTTGAGGTCGTTGCGCTTGTCGTAGAGCTTTTTACCCTGGGCCAGGGCAATTTCAATCTTGGCAAAGCCCCGGTCGTTCACGAACAGGCGCAGGGGGATGATGGTGAGGCCCTGGTCCTGGCTTTTGCTGGCCAGCTGTTTCAGCTCGCGCTTGTTGAGCAGCAGCTTGCGCTCGCGCATGGCGTCGTGGTTGTTGTAGGTACCCAGCGAGTAGGGCGCGATGCGCACCTGGTGAATCCAGAGGCTGCCGTCGGAGTGGAAGAGGCAGTAGCCGTCGCCGAGGTTGACGTCGCCGGCGCGGATGCTTTTGATTTCGGTGCCCTGCAGCATCACGCCCGCGTCGTAGCGGGCCAGGAAGGTGTACTCGTGGCTGGCGCGGCGGTTGCGAATGTTGATTATTTCAGGCTTGTCGTCTTTCTTGGCCATGCAGATTTTCAGTTTAGGGGCGGGAGGGCCAGGCCTTGCTCGCCTTGCAGCGCGGCAAAGCGGGCGGCGAGGCGGGCGCGGCTTACGATGCGCTGCCCGGTGTGCCCCGTGGCCACGAGCCGCTCCCCTACCCAGGCTTCTACGGTGCAGCGCAGGGCCGCGCCGTGCAAGGCGGCAAAGGTAGCGCGAATGCTGAGCGTTTCGCCCCCGAAAGCCGGCCCGTGGTGCTCGATGCTCAGCTCGGTGCCAATGCCCTCCTCCCCTTCTTCCTTCATCTCCAGCACAAACAGGCGCCCGGCCCACTCCAGCTCCCGGGCCAGGGCAAAGGTGCTCATCACCGCATGCACCAGCCCACCCGCTTCCGGACCAAAATCAGCAAAGTCGGCCGGCTGCACGGTGTAGCTATGGGTTTTGACGTCGCCGGGCTGGAAGGGGTTGGTCATGTTGGGTTGAATAAGCGTGTCATTGCGAGCGGAACGCAGTAAAGCGCGGCAAACGTAGTTCGGCGTAGCCAATCCTTCCTCTAGCACTCAGTCGCTAATGAGCTGTGACAAATGAAAATAGTTAGTGCTTAAACTGGTCAATTCTATAAGTTAGTCGCTGAGAACAGGACGGATTGCCGCGCTCCGCGTTGCTCCGCTCGCAATGACAGAGAAAGGGCGCGCCTACGTCAGCTTCAGCCGCGGGTCGGGGCTGACGAGCTGGGAAGCGACGTCGCCGGCTTCGAGCTGGAAGTGGGCGGTGATGGCCACCATGGCGGCGTTGTCGGTGCAGAAGGCGAAGTCGGGGATAAATACCTCCCAGCCTTGCTCTTCGGCCTCCTGCTGCAGGGCGGTGCGCAGGCCCGAGTTGGCCGCTACCCCGCCGGCCAGCGCCACCTGCGTCAGGCCGGTGTCTTTGGCGGCGCGGCGCAGCTGGCGCAGCAGCGTGGCCACGATGGTGTGCTGAATGCTGGCGCAGAGGTCGGCCAGATTTTCGGCCACGAAATTGGGGTTGGCGGCGGTTTCCTTGCGCAGGAAGTAGAGCACCGAGGTTTTCAGGCCGCTGAAGGAGAAGTCGTAGCCTGGCATAGCCCCAATGGGAAAGGCAAAGCGCTGGGGGTTGCCTTCGCGGGCCAGCTTGTCGAGGTGGGGGCCGCCGGGGTACGGCAGGCCGAGCAGCTTGGACGTTTTATCGAAAGCTTCGCCGGCCGCGTCGTCGATGGTCTGGCCAATAACTTCCATGTCCAGGGCCGAGCGCACCACCACCAGCTGGGTGTGGCCGCCGCTCACCGTCAGGCACAGAAAGGGAAAGCGGGGCTTGGGGTCGCGCAGGAAGTGAGCCAGGATGTGGGCCCGCATATGGTTGACGGCAATCAGCGGCTTACCCAAGGCCAGGGCAAAGGTTTTGGCAAACATGCCACCCACCAGCAGGGAGCCCAGCAGGCCCGGCCCCTGGGTAACGGCCACCGCGTCGAGCTCGTGCTTGGCGATGCCAGCTTCCCGGAGCGCGGCCGTCACGACGGGCAGCAGGTGCTGCTGGTGCGCCCGCGAGGCCAGCTCGGGCACCACGCCGCCGTACTGCTCGTGTACTTTCTGGGTGGCCACCACGTTGCTCAGCAGCTGGCCGCCGGCCAGCACGGCCGCGCCGGTGTCGTCGCACGACGATTCAATGGCCAGGATAATGGGGTGAGTAGGCATATAAGGCAGCGACGACACCAAGTCTTCGCACAAATAATAAGGAGCAACGGGCTGAAACGAAGCCCGAAAAATCCACTTTTTGGAACGATATTTAGTAACAGCCCGGTAAACCGAACCCCCACAAAGTTCGTCTCTCGGTTGGCTTTATTGCTCAACCCTGGCCCGGCCTGCTTCGTTTCGGCAAGGCCCAAATTGCTTTAACCCGCTAAAAAGCCGCAACTTTGCGGATTCAACGGCTCTTTTTTCTGCCCGCTCTTCTTTTTATTCCCGCTGTGCGTCGCGTCTTTTCCATCGTCCTTAAAGTGCTGCTGGGCCTGGTGCTGCTGCTGGTGCTGGCGGTGGCGGGCGTGCTGATTGCGCTGCGGGTGCCGAGCGTGCAAACCCGGATTGCCAAAGAGGCCGCGGCCACCCTCACCCGCAAGCTGGGCCAGCAGGTGCTCATCGGCCGGGTGGACGTGCGGCCCTTTTCCAGCGTGCTGCTCGAAGGCGTGCGCGTACTGGACCGCGCCGGTGGGGAGCTGTTCAGCATCGGCCGGGCTGACGCCGACATTGCCCTGTTCTCGGTGCTCGACCCCAGCCACCTGCACATCGGCAAGCTGACGCTACACGAGCCCCGTTTCGAGCTGAAAAACCTGCCCGGCCAGCCTGACTCCACCACCCTCGACCAGTTCGTAAGCTCCATCAAGCGGCTGATGGGGCCATCGACCGACACCACCAAGTCGGCCTTCGACTTCCGCATTGCCGAAGTAGGCCTGCGCAACGGGCACTTCGCCATTGAGAAGGCCGACGACCCGCGCGAGCCCTACTACGGTAAGAGCATCGACTACGACCATCTGGTGGTTGACAGCATCTACGCCGACATCACCAACCTGCACCTGGGCGACACGCTGCGGGGCCGGCTGCTGGGCTTACGGGCCATTGAAACGCCGTCGCAGACGCGGCTGCGGGAGATTACCGCCGATATTCAGTACCACGAGCATTTCTGGGAGTTCAAGGACCTGAACCTGCGGGTGGGCCGCAGCCAGGTGCGCGACTACGTCCGGTTTGAGTACCGCACCTTCAGCAACTTCACCGACTACAACGACTCGATGAAGACCATTGCCCGCCTGCGGGGCTCGCGGGTGTACTCCGACGACATCGCCAAGTTTGCGCCGGCCCTGACGGACTGGCACGAGTCGGTGATGATTTCGGGCGATGCCGAGGGCTACGTGCGTGACTTTAAGGTGAACAACCTGGACGTGCGCTACGGCAAGGGCACGCACGTGGTGGCCCGGCGCGCCTACGCCCAGAACCTGCCCGACTACAAGGAAAGCTTTATCGACCTGCGCCTGCTGCCCTCGGTGGTAGAAACCGCTGACCTGCAGCACTGGCTGCCGGCCGAAGCCAATAAGCTGGTGCAGCGCCTGGGCCGGGTGAAGCTGGAAGGCGAGGTGCTGGGCTTTTACAGCGACTTCGTGGCCAACGCCCGCTTCGACACCGACCTGGGCCAGGTGATTACCGACGTCAACCTGAAAACCAAGTCGGACCTGAGCAAAGCCGTGTACTCGGGACATGTGCGCTCCACCGACTTTCAGCTGGGCCGCTTCCTGGGGGATGAAAGCATTATCCGCGACGTAACGCTGAACGGAGAGGTGGCTGGGGTAGGTTTTCTGCCGCCTACGGCCCGGGGCCGCACCACGGCCACCATCCAGAAGCTGTGGCTGAACGGCTACCGCTACCACAACATCGTGCTCGACGGCGACTTCCACCAGATGGCTTTCGACGGGCACCTGAGCGTGAACGACCCCAACGTGCAGCTGGCGGCCGATGGGCTGGTAGACCTCGACCACGAGCACGAGCGGGTGGACCTGCAAACCCAGATTCACAAGGTCAACCTCCAGGCCATTGGTCTGATGAGGGAGCCGCTGACCGTATCGACCACCGCCGATGTGGCCCTGCGCGGCGTAGCCTTGGACTCGCTGGTGGGCCACGCCTACCTGCGCCAGTCGCGCTTCACCCTGAAAGGCCGCAAGCTGGAGCTGGACACGCTGGACGTGGTGAGCACCCGCAACCGCCGCAACGAGCGGCGCGTGTCGCTGCGCTCCGAGGCCGTAAATGCCCTGGTGAGCGGCACCTTTAACACCTCCGACGTGGTGCGCGACGTGAATACGCTGCTTACGGAATACCGCCTCAACTTTGAAAGCAACGCCGTGGCCACGGCCGACTACTACCGCCGCAAGCGCCAGCGCCAGCTACCAGTGTATGAGGTGGATTTGGTGCTGGACCTGAAAAAAGCCAACCCTGTGCTGGCCTTGTTCGTGCCCGAGTTGCAGGTGGCAGATGGCAGCCGCATCGATGGCTCGTTCCGCAACGGCGAGACGTCGATTTTTCAAGTTGGCGGCCACCTCGACAGCCTGCGCTACGGCCCGGTAAGTACCTATAATACCGACTTCGACTTCCTCACCTCGAAGCTGCCCTACAAGGCCGACGTGCTGGCCCAGGCCAGCGTAACCTCCGACAGCCAGGTGCTGCCGGGCCTGGGCCGCACCGAAAACTTCGTGGTGGAAGGTGTGTGGGACCAGCAGCGCATCAACTTCTCGACCTCGCTGGCGCAGACCGGCACCACCAACAAGGCCACCATCAACGGCTCGCTGGCCTTTTTGCCGCGCATGGTGGAGGTGGTGTTCCGCCAGTCGGGCCTGCACCTGCTGGACAAGGACTGGACCATTGCCGCCAACAACTCGGTGCGCATCTCCAACTATGGGCGCGACTTCGACATCAAAAATCTGACCTTCAGCAACGGTGCGCAGTTTGTGGGCGCCCAGGGCTTTATATCGGAAGATGCCAACCAGCCGCCGTTGCAGCTCACGGTGAAAGACTTTGAGCTTGCTACACTGAACTCCCTGACCGGGCAGCGCCTGAGCGGCCGCCTCAACGCCCAGGGCACGGTGAGCGGCATCTACGGTCCGTTACTAATTAATAGCACCCTGGGCGTGGACTCGCTGACTTACGACGGCACGCTGATTGGGCAGGTGGCCGGGCAGAGCGACTGGGACAACCGCGCGGGCAAGCTGCGCATGAACCTGGACGTAACCCGGGGCCAGCAGTCGGTGCTGTCGGTGGTGGGCGACATTGCACCCAACGACCCCAGCCAGCAGTTCAACCTCACCGGCACCTTCAACGACGCGCCCATCGTGCTGGCCCAGCCCTTTCTGGGCTCGCTCTTCAGCAACCTCGGCGGCACGGGCCGCGGGGCGCTGCGCTTATCAGGTAAGTTTTCCAGCCCCAACCTGACCGGCGGCGTGGACGTGAGCAACGGGCGTTTGACCTTCGACTACCTGCGAACTACTTACACGTTTGCCGACCGCATCAACTTCACCCTGAACAGCATCAGCTTCCAGGATGTGCGGCTGCGCGACGCCCTGGGCAATACCGGCACGGTCAGCGGCATGATAAAGCACCACGGGTTCCGGGATATGAGCATCGACATCTCGGCCTCTTACCGCCGCCTGCAGGTGCTCAATACCACGCGCAAAGACAACGACCTGTACTTCGGCACGGCCTACGCCACCGGCACAGCCCGCGTGACGGGCCCCGTGGACGACCTGAATGTGACGGTGCGGGCCACCAGCGAGGCCGGCACCCGCCTCTCGCTGCCCCTCGACAATGCCGCGCGGGCCCAGAAAGCCGGTTACATCAAGTTTGTGAATAACAACCTGTCCGACACAGTTATTACCCGCAAAGCGGTGCCCGTGGCGGCCCAGGACAAGGTAGATTTGTCAGGGATTCAGCTCAACTTCAACCTGACGGTAACGCCCGATGCCTACGTGGAGATTTTGCTGGACGAAAGCACCGGCGACATCATCCGCGGCTCGGCTGCCGGGCAGATTCGCATGAACATCGACACGCGCGGCGACTTCAACATGTACGGGCAGTTGGAGATTGTGCGCGGGGCCTACAACTTCACGCTGCAAGGGCTGGTAAACAAGGAATTTGAGGTACGCCCCGGTGGCCTCATCACCTGGAATGGCGACCCGCTGGCGGGCGAGATGAACGTAACGGCTTCCTACACCCAGCGCACCTCCCTTGCGCCGGTGCTGGGCAGCGGCGGCAGCGGCAACTCGGCCGTGGTGCCCGTAACGGCCGTGATGACGCTGACCGGGCCGCTGCTGCTGCCGGCCATCAAGCTCAACCTGGAGTTCAACGACGCGCCGGGCACACTACAGAGCGAGCTGGCCGCCTTCACTTCGAACCTACGCAACGACGAGCAGGAACTTAACCGTCAGGTGTTCAGTCTTTTGGTATTCAAGCAGTTGTCGCCACCAGGCTCCTTCACCCAGATTTCGATTCGGGGCAACGACAACACTGTGCAGAACAGCCTGGGCCAGATTCTGAGCACGCAGCTGGGCCTGCTCACCTCGCAGATTGACCAGAACCTCGAAATCGACTTCAACATCAACGGCCTCACGGCCGAGCAGCTGCAGGCCCTGCAGGTACGCCTGAGCTACTCCTTCCTGAACGGCCGCCTGCGCCTCACCCGCGAAGGCGGCTTCACCAACAGCGCGGGCATCAACACCCCCGGCGCCCCGCTCACCGGCAACACCGGTCAGGCCTCGCTGCTGGGCGACCTCAGCCTGGAGTACTACCTGAGCTCGGACGGGAAGTTCCGCGCCAAAATCCGCTACGAAACCACGCCCCGCGACGGCTTCAGTAACCAGGCCCGGGCCGGCATTTCGCTGCTGCACACCGAGCAGTTCAACACATTTGGCGAGCTGTTCCGCCGCATCGGCCCGCGCCGCAAAGAGCGCAACACCCAGAAGGCCCGCGAAACCCTGAACGTTAACGAGGACCCACGCACAGTGCTGTGAAATCAATGAGCAGTGAGCAGTTATCAATGAGTAATTGTTAGCCACCAGCTGCTGTATAGAGCCGATTTTACCGGCAGATAGAACGGAATTGTTCATTGCTCACTGCCAACTGTTCACTGCCAAGAGTACCTTTGCCATAATATGGCCGCACCTTCTTCTCCTTCCACCCGCAAAAAAAAGCTGGGCTCCTACCCTACTTTGCTCGTGGTGTTCAGCATCACGCTGGCGTTGGTGGTCACGGGCCTGTTTGGCCTGCTCCTGGCCCACGCCCACAAGCTGAGCGAAGTGGTGCGCGAAAACCTGGAGGTGCAGGTGTACCTCGACCGCGACCTGCCCGAGACTGAGCTGCTGCGCCTGCAGCAGGACCTGGGCAACCAGCCCTACGTAGCGCAGAAGGCCGGCCGGCCCCAGATTCGGTTTGTGAGCAAGGAAGAAGGCGCCCGGCAGCTGCTGCAAAGCACCGGCGAGGACTACCGCATGATGCTGGGCGACAACCCCCTGCGCGACGCTTACGTGCTTAAAATCAAGCCTGAGTACACCGATACCACGCAGCTGCGCCAGCTCAAGCGCAGCCTCTCGGCCGAGCGTGGCGTGTTTGAGGTGGACTACCCGCGCGACTTCTTCGCCCTCATCAACGAGAACATCACCAAGCTGAGCCTGGTGCTGCTGGGCTTCGCCGCCATTCTGGTGACGGTGGTGATTGTGCTCATCAACAACACCATCAAGCTGGCGCTGTTCTCGCAACGTTTTCTTATTCGCTCGATGCAGCTCGTGGGTGCGACGCGGCTCTTTATTCAGCGTCCTTTCCTGCGACGGGCAGCCTGGCAGGGCCTGGCCAGCGGCGTGCTGGCCGCACTGGTGCTGGTGGCTATCCTGCAATATGCCTATCTCGAAGTAAAGGAGCTGCGCCTGCTGCGCGACGACCTGCTGCTGGGCGCTTTGCTGCTGGGTGTCATTGCCTTGGGCGTAGTCATCGGCTTCTTCAGCTCGCTGCGGGCCGTGCACAAGTACCTTAAGATGTCGCTCGACGACTTGTATTAATTTTTAGTTGTCAGTTGTTCGTTGTCAGTTGTCAGGTTATTCTGATTAAAGCTGCTTCCAGAACAATTCTGACAACTGACAACAAACAACTGACAACTAGCCTATGCAACCTGTTAAACCTGCGCCCCGCTTCGCCTTTGGCCCGCGCAACTTCCGCCTGATGTGGCTCGGTCTGGCCGTGCTGGCCGCCGGCTTTATCACCATGATGTTTGGCGACAAAGCCAACTACGGTGAAGACTTTGTGGGCATTACGCTGGGGCCGCTGCTGCTGGTGCTGGGCTTCGGCATTGAGTTCGCCGCCATTATGGTGCGCGATAAGTCGCTGCTGCCCGCACCTGTTCCGGCCCAGCCCGCGGCGACGGCTACGCCGGACGTTACTACTCCCGTTGCGCCGGCCGCTCCGGCTTACAAGCGCCTGTAAGCCCTTCTGATGAGTCCGTGGCGAGCTTCAATAATTAGCTTACAGCCGCCATTGCTCATTGCTCACCGTTAATTGTTCATGGCCAAATGACGTACTGGCACGCGCTGCTGCTCGCAATTGTGGAGGGCATCACCGAATTTTTGCCCATCTCCAGCACCGGGCACATGATTATTGCCTCGGCTCTGCTGGGCGTGCAGCCCACGGCCGCCAACAAGCTCTTCATGGTGGTCATTCAGCTCGGCGCCATTCTGTCGGTGCTGGTGGTGTACTGGAAGCGCTTTTTCCAGAGCTTCGACTTTTACCTCAAGCTGCTGGTGGCCTTTTTGCCGGTGGTAGTGGTAGGCCTGCTGCTTAAAAAGCACATTGATGCCCTGCTGGAGTCGGTGCCGGTGGTGGCTACCACGCTGCTGCTGGGCGGCATCGTGCTGCTGTTTATCGACCGCTGGTTTCCGCAGGAAGACCCGGGCGAAGGCGGGCATCCCGTTACTAACCCCAGCTTCCGCCAGGCGTTTGTGATTGGCGTGTTTCAGTGCCTGGCCGTGGTGCCAGGCGTGAGCCGCTCGGCGGCCACCATCGTGGGCGGCCTCACGCAGCGCCTCACCCGCAAGGCGGCGGCCGAGTTTGCGTTTTTCCTGGCCATGCCCACCATGGCGGCGGCAGCCGCTAAGGACGTGCTCGACTTCTACCAGGAAGGCCTGACGCTGACGACCTACGACCTGAAAGTGCTGCTGCTGGGCAACGTGGTGGCCTTCGTAGTAGCCCTGCTGGCCATTCGCCTGTTCGTGGGCTTCGTCACCAAGTACGGCTTCCGGGCCTTTGGCATCTACCGCATTATCGTCGGTGCCCTGCTACTCATCCTGCTGGGCCTCGACCTTCCGCTGCAAATCCTATGAGCAAGAAAGCCCTGGCCGACTTTGACTTTGAAACCGGCGAAGTTCTGCTGCTCGACAAGCCGCTGACCTGGTCGTCGTTCGACGTGGTGCGCAAGGTGAAGAACACGCTGCGTATCAAGAAAATAGGACACGCCGGCACGCTCGACCCCCTGGCTACGGGCCTGCTCATCCTGTGCACGGGCAAGAAAACCAAGGAAATTGACTTGATTCAGGCCCAGGAAAAGGAGTACACCGGCACTTTCCGCCTGGGTGAAACCACGCCCAGCTTCGACCTGGAAACGCCCGTGGACTCGACCCGGCCATACGCCCACCTCACCCAGGAGGAGCTGCAGGCGGCGGTGCAGCAGTTTGTGGGCAGCATTCAGCAAACGCCCCCGCTGTTTTCGGCCGTGAAAGTGGACGGCAAGCGCGCCTACGAGCTGGCCCGCACCGGTCAGGTGGCCGAGATAAAAGCCAAGACCATCGAAATAAAAGCCTTCGAGCTGACGCGTATTGCGCTGCCGGATGTTGACTTCCGGGTGGTGTGCACCAAGGGCACCTACATCCGCAGCCTGGCCCGCGACCTGGGCGAGGCCCTGGGCTGCGGCGCCCACCTCAGCAAGCTGGTGCGCACCCGCATCGGCGAGTACCAATTGGCTGACGCCTGGACCATGGACGACCTGCAGGCCCTGCGCCCGCCGCGGCCCGAAGGCGAAGGCACCCCCCAGCGGCCGCGCCGCGAGCGCCAGCCCGAGCACCGTGCCGGGCTGGAGTATTATGCGGCCCAGCAGGCCCGCAGCAGCGCTTCCGACGCCGAGGCATCCCATCCGTAACCCACTTGTGCCATGCTCGTCGTTCGCGACCCTGCCCAGTTTCCCAAGCTTCGCAACGCCGTGGTTACCAGCGGCACCTTCGATGGGGTGCACGTGGGCCATCAGCGCATTCTGAGCCGGCTGCGGGAAGTGGCCCAGGCCAGCGGCGGGCCGTCGGTGGTAATTACCTACTGGCCCCATCCCCGCCTGGTGCTGGGGCCGCCGCCCACCCACCCCGAGCTGTTGGCTCTGCAGCTGATTAACACCCTGGACGAGCGAATTGCCAAGCTGGAAGAAGCGGGCGTCGACTACCTGCTCATCGTGCCGTTCACCAAAGAGTTTGCGGAGTGGACCTCGGAAGAGTACCTCCAAAAGCTGCTGCTGGGCACTGTGGGCGCCCGGCAGCTCGTCATTGGCTATGACCACCGCTTTGGCAAAAACCGCGAAGGCGGCTTCGACTACCTGCGCCAGCACGCCGACCGCTACGGACTGACGGTGGAAGAAATACCGCGCGAAGACGTGGACGCCGTGGGCGTGAGCAGCACCCGCATCCGCCGCGCCCTGCTGGAGGGCGACATTGCCACGGCCAACCGTTACCTGGGCTACGCCTACCCACTTACGGGCACCGTGGTGCACGGCCAGAAGCTGGGCCGCACCATCGGCTACCCCACCGCCAACCTGGCTTTGAGTGAGCCCCTGAAGCTGGTGCCGGCCCGAGGCGTGTACGCCGTATGGGTTAGCACCGCGGCCGGCACCCGCCACCGGGGCATGCTCAGCATCGGCGTGCGCCCCACCATTGGCCAAGACCTAGAGCAGACCATTGAGGTAAACCTGCTTGATTTCAGCGGCGACCTGTACGACCAGCCGCTGACGCTGGAATTTGCGACCTGGCTGCGGGCCGAAGAAAAATACGACGGCCTGGACGCGTTAATAGCCCAGCTGGCGTTGGATGAGCAGGCCACGCGTGCCGTGCTGGCTTAGTAGGGCCTTCCGTTTATTCTAACTATCATTACCGCAATGAACTACTTGCGCATCCTTTTTCTATGCATTTGCTGGCTGGCCAGTCTGAACTTTGCCCAGGCCCAGGGCCGCATCAAGGGCATAGTGCAGGACTCCGTCACCAACGAGCCCCTTTCCTTTGCCAGCGTCTTTCTGGCTAATACCACTTTGGGCGCTACCACCACCGAGGCAGGCGTGTTCGACTTCTCGAAAGTGCCAGCCGGCACCTACGACATTGTGGGCTCCTACGTGGGCTACCGCCTGGCCAAGCAGAGCATCACCGTGGGCCCCACGCCCGTGCAGGTGACGCTGCGCCTGGCGCCCATGGGCAACCAGCTGGGCGAAGTGGTGGTGAAGCCCGCGCCCAACAAGCCCGAGGAGTACGAGAAGTTCAGCAAGCTCTTTCTGGGCGGCACTACTTTCTCCGAGCAATGCCGCATCAGCAACCCCGACGACGTGACGGTGCTCTACGACGAGACCGACAAGGAGCTCAGCGTGCGGGCCAAGGAGTTCGTGCAGATTGACAACGAGGCCCTGGGCTACCGCCTTAAATATTACGGGCTGGACTTCACCTTCAACGAAGACGACGGCTCGGTGGCTTACTTCGGGCAGCCGGTATTCGAGGAAATGACTTCGCCCGATGAGGCCAAGCGCCGCCGCTGGGCTGCCAACCGCCTTACGGCCTACAAAGGCTCCTTCATGCACTTTCTACGCAGCGTGTACCAAAACCGGCTGAAAGAAGAAGGCTTTCTGGTGCAGCAGGTGCGGGTGGTGTATAACCCGCGCTACGAGCAGATTGAGAAGATGCGCGAAGCCCTGCAAAAGAGCCGCCCCGACGGTGCCTACACCGCCGCCGAGCAGGACTCGCTGGATAGCTGGGCCCGGCAGGTACCCGTCACAGCTACCCTCAACACCAACGCCCTGCCCATCGACAGCATCCGGCGCGTGTCGGCCGACGGCAAGCACACCTTCCTGCGCTTCACCGGCGAGCTGCAGGTAGCCTATTTCGGCGAGGCCCCCGACCCGCGCTACAAGCGCCCCATGTCGCCGCTGGGGGCCCCGCCCCGCGGCACTACCTACCCGGCCAAGCGCCAGGTGTCGCGCCTGCACCTGCAAGGCAAGGAGGCCGAGATTCAAGCCAATGGCTCCCTGCTCAACCCCCTGGAGGCCTATAACGGTGAATACTGGGGCTTTGAGCGCATCGGGGAGTTCTTGCCAGTCGACTACGCCCCGCCGGCATCGGCAACGGCCGCACCAGCTAGAACAGCACCCAAAAGATAAAGCGCTGTTTGGCGCATGCTGTTGTAGAGACGCAACATTTTGCGTCTCGTCGTTGAACGACACGACAGAACGACATCATTGTCCTGACGGCGCGGTCCCGGAGACGCAACATTTTGCGTCTCTACAATGCAAAAACCTATTCCACCCCCCCGCGGCCCGGCCACGTCCCCTGCCCATGCATGGCGTAGCCGGGCCGCTGCCGTAAGTTTGCCGCACCATTTCCCACCTCTCCCATGATAAACAAAGTAGTTGCCGATGCCCAGGCCGCCCTCGAAGGCGTGGCCGACGGCATGACCCTGATGCTGGGCGGCTTCGGCCTGTGCGGCATTCCCGAAAACTCCATTCAGGAGCTGCTGCGCCGCGGCGTGAAGAACCTGACCTGCATTTCCAACAACGCCGGCGTCGACGACTTCGGCATTGGCTTGCTGCTGCAAACCAAGCAGGTGAAAAAAATGATATCGAGCTACGTGGGCGAAAACGCCGAGTTTGAGCGTCAGCTGCTCAGCGGCGAGCTCGAAGTGGAGCTTATTCCGCAGGGCACCCTGGCCGAGCGCTGCCGCGCCGGCGGCGCCGGCATCCCCGCCTTCTACACTCCCGCTGGTTACGGCACCGAGGTGGGCGAAGGCAAGGAAAGCCGCGAGTTCAACGGCAAGATGTACCTGCTCGAAACCTGGCTGCAAGCCGATTTTGCCCTGGTAAAAGCCTGGAAGGGCGACACCGCCGGCAACCTCATCTACAAAGGCACGGCCCGCAACTTCAACCCCATGATGGCCACGGCCGGCAAAATCACGGTGGCCGAAGTGGAGGAGCTGGTACCCGCTGGTGAGCTCGACCCCAACCAGATTCATACCCCTGGCATCTTCGTGCAGCGCATCTTCCAGGGCCAGAACTACGAGAAGCGGATTGAGCAGCGGACCACTCGTTAATGTGCTGATTTTTTGATGTGCTAATGTGCTAATTCGTCAGCACCTGTGCACCACTTGTTTCAATCAGCAAATCATCACATTAAATAATCAGCACATCATGCTAGACAAACACGGCATCGCCAAGCGCATTGCGCAAGAAGTAAAAGACGGCTCCTACGTCAACCTGGGCATCGGCATTCCAACGCTGGTGGCCAACTACATCCCGGAAGGCATCAACGTGGAGCTGCAGTCCGAAAACGGCCTGCTCGGCATGGGCCCCTTCCCCACCGAAGACCAGGTCGACCCTGACCTCATCAACGCGGGCAAGCAGACGGTGACCACGCTGCCGGGCTCCAGCATCTTCTCCTCGGCCGACTCCTTCGGCATGATTCGCGGCGAGCACGTGGACCTGACCATTCTCGGGGCCATGGAAGTGAGTGAGCGCGGCGACATCGCCAACTGGAAGATTCCGGGCAAGATGGTGAAGGGCATGGGTGGCGCCATGGACCTAGTGGCCTCAGCCAAAAACATCATCGTGGCCATGCAGCACGTGGCCAAGGACGGCAGCAGCAAGCTGCTGACCGACTGCACCCTGCCCATCACGGGCCTGCGCTGCGTAAAAAAGATTGTGACCGAGCTGGCCGTAATAGAAATCACGCCTGACGGCTTTGTGCTGCGTGAGCGCGCCCCCGGCGTGACGGTGGAGCAAATCAAAGCTGCCACGGCCGGCAAGCTGGTAGTGCCCGAGGGCGAGGTGCCGGAAATGGTTCTTTAACTACTTATTCAGACCGTTATGCAAGCTCGTGTACTGCTGACTTTAGCGCTTTGCGGTAGCCTTACTACGGCTAGTCTGGCGCAGACGCCGGCCGCCCCAGCTGGCAGTTTGACGCTGGACGCCGGCAAGCAACAGGGCTTGCGGGCGCTACCCAGCCCGGGGGTGAAGGTGTTTGCCAGCGCCGGCGCCACGCCCCGGGCTACGCTGGTGGCGGCCCGCCTGAACAAAGCCTACGCCTACTTCAACCAGCTGCTGGGCTTCCGGCCCACGGTAGCCCTGCTGGTGCTCTCGGCCGAGGACCACAAGGCCCGCTACGGCAGCGACACCTACGGGCTGCCGTTTTACCGCGACGGCTACCTGGTGCTGCCGGCCGAAGCCAGCCCGGCCCAGGCCGAGCTGGCCCGCCAGGCCAAAAAGCTCAGCACCGACCCCGTCGACCAACAGCGCATTGACGGCTACTTCGAGCTGCTGGACGTGTACGAGCTGGCCCAGGCCTACACCGGGCAGCGGCTGAACACTGCCGCCACTGGCAAGCCCTGGCTGAATGAATACTGCGCCATCCTGATGCAGTATGCCTACGTCGCTCAGCAGGAACCTAAGCTGCTGCCCACGGTGGAAACCCTGCCGCGGGTGGTGGCCTTCCATGACACTACTCCCTACCCCCACCGCACGCTGGCCGACTTTGCCAGCGCCGTGGCCAATCCGCAGAATTATGCCTGGTACCGCAACCTGCTGGGCCTGCATGCCGCCGAGGCTTATCAGACCGGCGGGCCGGCGGTGGTGCAGCGGCTCTACACGTTTCTGCTGAACAACCCGTCCAACGACTTGCTGGGCGCCAACGCCGCCATGGCAACCCGGCTGGAGAAGGAAATCAGCCCAGCTGTGGCTGGCATTATTACGACCTGGCCGGCTCAGTAGCATTGCTTGCTTCTACAGTATTATTCCTGCTAAAATCTTCTGCCTTTTAATTGGTTAAATAATTCAGCGGCCGTCCCTATCTTCGAACATCCGCAACATTGCTCCTTGTACTATTCCTGTATGAACCAAAAATTCTACGCGCTTCTCTTCGGACTTTCTTTGGCTAGCACCGCTCGGGCGCAGGTGTCCCCCATTATCGACCGCACCGACATGCCCACGGTAACCACCGCCGCGCCGGTCGATACGCTGCGCGTAAGCCAGGCGGCAGCCATCCTACCGGTCGGCACCCCACCGCTGAGCCAGCGCGGGCCCAACCAAACCTGGAACTACTCGGCCCTGGTAGCTACTTCGCAGTCGGTAGACCGCTACATCTCGGTAGCAGCTACGGGAGCCCCCATTTACCAGCTGTCGTTTGGCTTGCTGGGCGGCGTGAACCGGGCCACGGTGGCTTCGCCCGAGCCTTTGCCTGGCCCGGCCGCGGCCCTGCCCATCACCGACCCTTACCAGTTCTACAACGCCTCGGCGGCCGACTACCGCTCCGTTGGCTTCGGCGGCTCGCTGGCCGGCCTGCAGGTGCCCGTAACCTACCGCAGCCAGGCCGAGCAGGACGTCATCTACCGTTTCCCGCTCAGCTACGCCAGCCTGCCCGACTCCAGCCGCTCCTACTTTGAAACGCCGGCCGCGGCGGGCGCTACCGGCTACCTCAACCGCAAGCGCAAGCGCGTGAACCGCGTGGATGCCTGGGGCACGCTCACCACACCCTTTGGCACTTTCCAGACCATACGGGTGGTGAGCAAGCTCACCGACCACGACAGCATTGCCCTGGGCGGCATGCCGGGCTTCGGCATCGATATACCAGTGACGCGGGAGTACAAGTGGCTGGGCCACACCCACCACGTGCCCCTGCTCACCATCACCACCCAGGTTATTGCGGGCCGCGAAACCATCAGCAGCGTGCAGTACCGCGACCGGTACCGCCGCATCACGCTGCCTTCGGCTGCCATGTCTGCCGATGCCGATGCGCAGGTGGCGGCTTATCCCAACCCCTCGGCAGTGGGCAGCCCCCTGACGCTGGAAGTGCCGGCCGGCAGCGACCTGCTCACTATTTCGGCTACGGATTTGGCCGGGCGGCAGCTTTTCCGGCTGCAGCGTAGCGCCGCTTCGGGCAGCATTGTGCTGGGAGCCGAGGCCTTTGGCTCCTTCCGCGGCGTGGCGCTGCTGACGGTGACTTCGGCCCAGGGCACGGCTACGCGGCGCGTGGTTCGGCATTAAATTTTAGCGAAACCGGCACCGCCGGCCGCTGCTTTTCGTTCTATAACCCGTCGGTTGCGTAACCGACGGGTTTTTTAACGGGTAAATTTGTTGGCCCAGCCGCTCCTGCGGTGCCGGGCCAGGCCCTTCACCTTCTGCCTTTCAGGCTTTTTCTTTCGATTCATGTCAACTTCTGCAAACGGCAAACCGGCCGGTCCTTCGGCCAACGGCAAGGCCACCAGCGGCACCCACGCCAAAAAAGTCGGCAAGCCCACCACCGACGAGCGCCTCACCCCCACCGCCGTACCGGCCCATAAGCTGGTGCTGCGCACCCTGCGCCGCTCCGACTTCAAAGCCGTCAAGGACATCATGGACAAGGTGTATTCCAACATGGAAGGCTCCTGGTCGGCCGACGAGTTCAGCGCCCTGCTGCGCAAGTTTCCCGAGGGCCAGATTGGCATCGAGGACAACGGCCGGCTGGTGGCCGCGGCTCTGGCTATTATTGTGCAGTACAGCGACTTTGGCGACCGGCACACCTATAGCAAGATTACTGGCAACGGCAAGTTCAACACCCACAACCCCGACGGCGACACGCTCTACGGCGTGGACGTATTCGTGGACCCCGAGTACCGCAGCCTGCGCCTGGGCCGCCGCCTTTACGATGCCCGCAAGGAGCTGTGCGAAAACCTGAACCTGCGCGCCATGGTAGCTGGCGGCCGCATCCCCGGCTACGCCGCCTACGCCAACGAGATGACGCCGGCTAAGTACGTGGAGAAGGTGCGCAACAAGGAGCTGGTCGACCCAATCCTCACCTTCCAGCTCTCGAACGAGTTCTACGTCCGCAAAATTATCCGCGGCTACCTGCCCTACGACTCCGAGTCGAAGGCCTACGCCACGCTGCTGGAGTGGATTAACGTGTACTACGAGGAAGAGGAAAAGCTCATCGGCAACCAGAAGTCGAACGTGCGCATCGGCATCGTGCAGTGGCAGATGCGGGCCACACGCAGCCTGGAAGACCTGCTGCAGCAGATTGAGTTTTTCGTGGACACGGTGAGCGGCTACAAGGCCGACTGCGTGATGTTCCCCGAGTTTTTCAACGCTCCGCTCATGGCCCTTACCAACGAGGACTCGCCGGCGGTGGCCATTCGGGCCATGGCGGCCTTCACCGAGCCCATCCGCACCAAGATGATGGAGCTGGCCGTGAGCTACAACATCAACATCGTGGCCGGCTCGATGCCGGTGTACGAAAACGAGAAGCTGCACAACGTGGCCTACCTCTGCCGGCGCGACGGCACCGTGGACGAGCAGTACAAGCTGCACGTGACGCCCGACGAGGCCAGCTACTGGGGCATGCGCGGCGGCGACAAGCTCAAGTGCTTCGACACCGACTTCGGCAAAATCGGCATCCTGGTGTGCTACGACGTGGAATTCCCCGAGTTGGCCCGCATGCTGAGCGACGAGGGCGTGAAAATCCTGTTCGTGCCGTTCTGGACCGACACCAAGAATGCCTACCAGCGCGTGCGCATCTGCGCACAGGCCCGGGCCATCGAAAACGAGTGCTACGTGGCCATCACCGGCTCGGTGGGCAACCTGCCGCGGGTCGAAAACATGGACATTCAGTACTCGCAGAGCGCCGTGTTCAGCCCTTCCGACTTCGCCTTCCCCCACGACGCCATCGTGGCCGAGGCTACACCGAACACCGAGATGACGCTCATCGCCGACCTGGATTTGGACCTGCTCAAGGACCTGAACACCAGCGGCGCCGTGCGCAACCTGCGCGACCGCCGCAAAGACCTGTACTCGCTGAGCTGGACGGTGAAGAAGTCCGAGCGCGACGACGAGCTGCTGGAGCAAGGCGTAGACCGGCTGGTGCGCCCCAGCCGCCGCAAAGCTGTAGCGGCGGGGTAAAACCTGCAGGTATCCAAGCTGCTGGCGCGCGTCTGCGACGCGTGCTTTCCGGTTTCGCGTCTGCGACGCGACGGCAAAGGGTATCAGGCGGCACGGCCGGTTCGCGTCAGAGACGCGGTGCCGGGGAGCACGCGTCGCAGACGCGCGCTAGCAGTGCCTGCAAAAGCAAAAGGAGCAGCTATTATGGCTGCTCCTTTTGCTTTAGGCCAAGTCAGAACCAGTTACTTCGCAAAAACAACCGGCTTATCCGAATACTCAAACCCGTAAAATTTACCGAATTCTGCGCGAGCTCTGCGTATTATTAAGGCAGAGTCAAGCGCCAAACCAGTAGGGCGCACTTCGTAAAATAAAGTGGGATTATAGCTGCGCCGTACGCGGCCCTGCTCGTCGGTCCATTCCTCGCCATAATCCCAAATTCCTGCTAATTCCATTTTGCCGTCGCCATCTTCATCGCGGGGCGGGCTATCGAATGTGAGTAGCGTATCAATCTTTATTACCCGCTGGCCTTTGATAAAAAAACGCCGGGCCAGGTCTTTTAAAGGTCGGTTATTATACGCCACCATCAACTCGCCCGAGCCTTTGCCAGTAGGTACCCAAAGCGGGTAAACCTTCCGCATGAGCGAATCAAGTGTTAAAGGGTCATAGTCACAGCCATTCGTCGTATCGCGAAAGATTATGCTACCCGACTGCTGAATGGTAAAGGCGACTTTAACATCGCAGGGGTCACGTACAGCGGCCGATGCAGGGCTGACAATACTTTGGTAGCTAACTATTAAGCCAGGAGCCACCGTGAAACTGTCATTAATCTTTGGGTCGTGTAATGAGGGCACATCGCTGTTATTAGCTGACGTCGCTCCTGTTTCTTGAGGGGATTGAGAAAAGGTGGCGGCAGACTCAGCCGTCGGGGCTGACGAGCTACCGCATGCCGCCAGTACCGAAGCTAAGGCAAGAGTGGTCAGATGCCGCAGGCGGTTACTGTGTTGGGGTAGAAACATAAATTAAAGAAATATATACATTATCCATTAGTGGGAAAGTGCATTTGTGAGGCAGTAGCTTGCACGTTGCTACAGGTTGCAAGCTATTCTCATGAAACCAATTCTCCTTTTTCAGGCCCTATTGTGCTTACTGCTGCACGGCGGAGCCTTGGCCCAAACGGTGCAGACCAAGCACGAGCGTGGGACCCTCACCAACGGCAAACCTACTGGCTTGTGGGAATACTACGATAACAACGAGTTGGGGCTGGTTATTAATTATGACTCCGGCACCATCCGCTACCTGCGGCCTGACACCAGCCGCTACCGGGTGCGAATAGACAGCACCTGGCAGCTTAAGCGCCTGAGCCGGGCGCCGCGGCTGCTGGGCAGCAAGTCGGCCATCGTGGAAACGCTGCAGAAAGGCCTGCGCTATCCGCCGTTGGCCATTCAGCAGGGCCAGATGGGTAATGTGGTAGTATCCTGCATTATTCACGAAAACGGGCAAGTGAGTGAGCCATTCGTGGAGCTCACCCCACACCCCAGCTTAAGCGAAGAAGTGTTGCGGGTTGTCAATCAGCTGCCTTTGCGCTACCTGCCGGGTATATACCGGGGCCGCCCCACGCCTACCCGCGTTTCCTTCGTGGTCACTTTCTGCATGATGAGCACCTCCAAGCCCGAGCGCATGTCGGAAAAGGAAAAGGCCTGCATCACAACGGTTCCGGTTACCTATGGCAGCTTTAGCACCGTCACGGTAACGGCGCTGGGAGTGCCCAAGTGGCTGACGCGCTAAACGCACCAGATGAACAGCCCCCTGCGGGCGCGTCTAATCATTGGCCAGCAGCTTATAATACAGTACTGTGGCGTGCAGCGTGCCGTCGCTGCTGCGGGCGTAGTCGGGGATGCGGCCGGCGTGCTGGTAGCCCACGCTTTGGTAGAGCTGTTCGGCGCCGTCACCTTCGCGGGTATCGAGTACGAGGGTGCTGCGGCCCAGCTGCCGGGCCTGGGCTTCCAATGCCTGCAGCAGCTGACGGCCAATGCCGGCCCGGCGGGCGCTGGTGTGCACCATCATCTTGGCCACTTCGGCCCGATGCAGGCCATTGGGGCGGTTGGCCAGGTCAAGCTGCACGGTGCCCAGCACCTCGTCGGTGCCGGGGCGGCGGGCCACCAGCAGCACGCGCTGGCCCGCGCCTACCTCACCCGCTACCTGCTGCCAGTAAGCGGTAGCCGCGTCCGTCGTCACCGGGGCCAGGAAGCCCAGCGCGGCGCCGTTGTTGACGGCATCCTGCAGCAGGACGGCCAGCTGGGGCAGCAGGGCCAGGGTTTCGGCGGCGGTGAGGGTTGCAATGGTGAGGCTCATAACGAAAGGCAGTAGGATATTTTGCCAGCAAAGCACCGCACAGATGCGGCATCCTGCAAAAAAATTACATTTTCCGGCTTCTACCCCCGTCAACAGCCAGGCTTTTTTGCGTAAACTTCGGCCCCTAATTCCTGTTGCTTTTCCCAACCGACTTTTTATGCGCGCCTTTATTACCGGAGCCAACCGGGGCCTGGGCCTCGAACTCACCCGCCAGTACCTGGAGCGCGGCGACACGGTGTTTGCCGCCGTCCGCCAGCCCTCTGAAGCCACCGACCTACACGAGCTGGAGCAGACTTACGCCGAGCAGCTCTATATCGTGCCCCTCGACGTAACCCAGGAAGATTCCATTCGGGCGGCGGTGCAGGCCGTGGCCGCTACCACCGATGGCCTGGAGGTGCTGCTCAACAACGCCGGGGTATACCCGCACGCCGGCTCGGGCGACGCCCACCAGCGCCTGGGCCAGCTCACGGCCGACGATGCCGTGGAAACCATGATGGTGAATGCCATCGGGCCGCTGCTGGTATCGCAGGCCCTGCTGCCGCTGCTGCGCGCCGGCCGCAAAGCCCGCATCATCAGCCTCTCATCGGGCTACGGCTCCCTGACCTGGAAGGCTTCCGGCGACCCTTACCACTACAGCGCCAGCAAAGCGGCCCTGAACATGTATATGCGCAGCCTCGCCGCCGATATCGGCCACATGGGCCTGATTTCGGTGGTAGTTGACCCCGGCTGGATGCGTACCGGCATGGGCGGCGCCAACGCCACCCAAGACCCCGCCGACTCGGCCCGCGGCATCATCCGCCTCGCCGAGCAGCTCCACGCCGAAGAAAACGGCAGCTTCGTGACCTGGCAAGGCCAGCCCGTGCCGTGGTAGGTGAGTAGTGAGCAGTGAGTAGTGAGCAGTGAGCAGTGAGCAGTGAGCAATGCGAACGTAAAAACGTGTCATTGCGAGGAGGCACGACGAAGCAATCCGTCCTCTCTGGGCGACCAACCTCCTAATGTGAAAAGCCCCAACGCCAGTATTGACGTTGGGGCTTTTTCATGTCTGGACTTACCTGGCGACTGAGTGCTAGAGGACGGATTGCTTCGTCGTGCCTCCTCGCAATGACACGCTCCTTACACCTCATCACCTCATCACAACTCACCACTTCACCATCTCACCGCTTACCATCTCACTGATTCGCCGACAGGTAGGCGTGGTCGCGCAGGACGGTGTGCAGGAAGGGCACGTCCTGCAAATCGGTATGGATGCCGGTGAGGGCTTTTACTTTGTTGGCTACTTCGTTGAGCAGCATGTAGTTTTCGCGGGCACTAGCCTGATACACCAGCTCCCGGATGGTGGCGGCGTCGTGGTCGGCCAGCAAGGCAGCCTGGGGGAACACCACCTGGTAGCCGGCCATGTTGCCCAGGTTGGCGGGCAGGGGCGTGGCTTGCTGAGGGCGTTGGCGGGTGCTCACCACAGTGGTGCCCGCGGCCAGGTCGCCCAGGCGCTGCCCGCGGCCATTGGCGGCAATGGTGATAATGGCCACCAAGCCGCCCAGCCCTATGGGGCCGGTATCGACAAGGCGCAGCAGCCAGCGCATGAGGTAGTCGCCCACCCGGGGCGCGGTGCCGTCGAGGCGCATCACCTTGATGTGGCGGGCCTTTTTGCCGAGGCTTTGCCCGTTGAAAAACACCTCGCACGCCAAATGGTAGAACACGTAGGGCGACACCAGCAATACCATGATAATGATGGCGATAATGCCCTCAACTGAGCCCCAGTCGGTTTTGTGCTGGCTGCCCCCGCCGCTGCTGCCGACATAGCTAAAAAAGGCGCCCCAGGCGATGCCCCAGGCCAGCAGAATGGCGTTGTCGATAAACGCGGCCACGATTCGCTCGCCGATGCTGGCCACTTCGTATTCCAGCGTAACGTTCTGGGTGGTATGGACCCGGATGGTGCTCATAAAAGAAACTTGGATACTGAACAGGGCCGAAAATACGGCTTAACAGCTGGCTTCGGCCGTGGCCAGCAGCTGGCGCAGCTCGGCTTCCATCACCGGTACAGCGGCCAGCAGCTGCTCGTAGGAGCTGATGACAAAGTACACTTCCTGAAACCGGTCTTTGGCGAAGGGCGTGGCCAGCACCTGCGCTACCTCAAATGGCTGGCGGCGGGGCTCCTCGCTCAGACAAAAGCGCGTTTCGCCGCCCGAGGACAGGATGCCTGCGCCGTAGATGCGCAGGCCGTCGGCCTCGGCAATCAAGCCGAACTCGACCGTGAACCAGTACAGGCGGGCCAGCAGCTCGACCGCCTGCGCATCGTGGAGGTAGCGCAGGGCCAGGGCGCCGAGCTGCTGCAGGAAATCGGCAAAAAACTGGTCGGTGAGCAGCGGCACGTGGGCGAAAACGTCGTGAAACATGTCGGGCTCTTCCAGGTAGTCGAGCTGGGCGGGGGTGCGCAGCCAAGTGGTAGCCGGAAACCGCCGACTAGCCAGCAGCTCAAAAAAGGTGCGGTCGTCGACGATGCCGGGCACGGCCACCAGCTGCCAGCCCGTGGCTTGCCGTAGGCGCGGGTTTACTTCGTCGAAGTCAGGAATTTTACCCGCGACGAAGCCCACCCGGGGCAAGCCATCGAGGAAGCGGGCCGAGGCCACGCGGGGCAGCACCTGCTGCTGACGCTCTAACAGCGTGTGCCACACCCATTGGTCGTCAGCGGTGTAGGCGGCGTAGTCTTGCTGCAGGGGTACGAAGGGGGCGGGCGAAACAAGGTTTTTCATAAAGCAACCGATGTGATTGGGGGTTGGAGAAAATAAAAAAGCCTGCCTCCGGGTGGGAAGCAGGCTTTGCAGGTTTGCAAACAGGGAAGGCCGGGCTTTAGCCGGGCCACGCCAGGGCCGCTTCGCACCGGGGCAGTGCGTAATAAGCGTAGCGGTAATAGCGGCGGGAAACCAGGGCGGGCATGGGGCAAATATAGGCCTTCGCTTTAGTTCTGCAAATTGGTTGTCAGCCGGCCAGCGCGATACGGGCGGCTGCTTACCTTTAAGCCCCCAACCCCGTGGTTATGCGCGAAGCCGTTTTTTTAAGCCAAAACCAAGCCCGCTGGCAGCAGTACGAGCAGCAGTACGAGCAGCAGCCCGCCCGGCACCCCGACGAGCTGGCCGCTCGCTTCGTGGCCCTGACCGACGACCTGGCCTACGCCCAGACCTTCTACCCCAACTCCCCCACCACGGCTTACCTGAACACGCTCACGGCCAAGCTGCACCAGCGGCTCTACACCAACAAGGCCGAGGGCGGGCAGCGCTTTGCACAGTTCTGGGCCGTGGAGCTGCCGCTGCTGGTGGCCCGGCACCACCGCACCCTAGCTTTCGCCGCTGTGCTTTTCCTAGTGTTCAGCCTGATTGGGGCTTTATCGGCCGCGTATGACGAGTCGTTTGTGCGCGTGGTGATGGGCGACGCCTACGTGGACCAGACCATTGCCAACATCCGCCGCGGCGACCCCATGGCCGTGTACAAGGGCGAGAACGAAACGCTGATGTTTGTGGGCATCACCCTCAACAACATCTTCGTGGCCCTCAACACCTTCGCCATGGGGGCCACCTTTGGGCTGGGTACCATTTACCACCTGTTTCGCAACGGCGTGATGCTGGGTGCCTTCCAGCAGTTCTTTTACCAATACCACGTGCTGAAAGCCTCGCTGCTCACCATCTGGATTCACGGCACGCTGGAAATATCGGCCATTATCCTGGCCGGGGGCGCTGGGCTGGTGATGGCGCGGGGCATGGTATTTCCGGGCACCTACAGCCGCGGCGAGGCCTTCCGCGCCTCGGCCCGCGACGGGCTGAAGCTGGCTTTGGGGCTGGTGCCCATCTTCGTGGTGGCCGGCTTTCTGGAAGGCTTCGTGACGCGCCACACCGAAATGCCGGTGGCGGCCAGTCTGGCCATTATTGGCGGCTCGGCGGCCTTTATCGGCTGGTATTTTATTGTGTATCCGCGACAGCTGCAGCGCCGGCAACTGGCGGATATTGCCGCAGTCAAGGCCTAGTCTGGTCAAATTTTCAGTATTTCCGGTTTCGCAGCCGCTCACTTTTATTTCTGCCCCCTACATGTCCGTCCGTTTTACCCACGAGGCCGAGTTCCGTCGCGAGCGGGACTTTGGCACCAAGGTCAGCACCACGTTTGAGTTCATCACGGCCCAGTTTCGGCCGCTGATGAAATGCCTGGCGTACTTCGTGCTGCCACCCGCACTGCTCTTTGGCGTCGGGCTGGGCCTGGTGTTCAACGGCTTTATGAGCATGGTGCCGCTGGGCGGCTCACGGCTGTCGGGCCCGGGCCTGGGCGGCATGACCTTGGGCATCTTTTCCGGATTTGGGCTGGCGTTTCTGGGGGCTATGTTGGCTTTCCTACTTATTTCCAGCACCGTGTACGGTTTTGTGCGAGTGCGCATGAATACCCCGGCCCAACAGGAGGTGCAACCCGCGCAGGTGTGGGCCTACATGCGGCCGCGCCTGGGGCGGGTGGTGCTGGCCTGGCTGCTGTTCCTCGGCCTGGGCATTGTGGCCATGCTGGTGATGGGCCTTTTCGTGGGGCTGATGGGGGCAGTGCTGGGCCAAAGCCCCGGCTTCGCGGTGCTGCTGATGTTCCTGGTGTTCATCCCCTTGGTATGGGCCGTGGTGGCGCTGTCGCTCTACTTCCCGGCCCTCTGGATTGAAGACACCGACGTGTGGACGGCCCTGCGCCGCTGCTTCTACCTGGTGTATGGCAAGTGGTGGTCGTCGTTCGGGCTTTACTTCGTCGTGGCCTTCATTCAGAGCTTCCTGAGCTACCTGTTTGCCATTCCCATGTACGGGGTGATAATGCTGAAGGCCCTCCGAATTCCGGGCTTCGACTCCGGTATTCTGAGCATTGCCACGGTGAGCCTCTACTCCCTGGGCCTCATCTTCACCAGCGTGCTGACCCTGGTGGCTATGCTGTTTCAATACTTCAACCTCGTAGAGCGCAAAGAGGGCCTGGGCCTGCGCCTGATGGTGAACAGCCTCGGCCAGACGGCAGCCCCCCAGGCGAGCAACGCCGCCTACCAGCCCGACGAAGAAGGCGAATACTAGCCTCAAATAGCGGCAACATTTTCAACGACGACCAAGCTATTGTGCTCCGGGTGCGAACCAAGCTGAAAACTATTGTTTCCCCGCTTAGCCGCGGCCTGCTCTTGGCCGCGCTGCTGTCGCTGGCCGTGCCCAGCCACAGCAGCGCGCAGCCTAAGCCAGCCGCCGTGACGCTGCCCGCCGACCGTAGCACGCCCCTGCCAGCCCGCCAGCCCGACGCGGCCCGGCTGCGGGAGCTGGCCAGCCAGCGTGAGTTTCGCTACGTGGAGGTGGCCGAAGAAGAATCGGGCTGGTGGGACGCCTTTTGGATGCGCATCTGGGGCTGGCTGGCCCGGCTGCTGAGCACGCCCGCGGGCCGGGTTTCGTCCGACTACCTGATGTATGGCCTGGCGGTGGTGGCCCTGGTGTTTGCCGTGCTCAAATTCCTGCAGGTGGACCTGACGCGGGTGCTGGGCCGGGCCCCACGCCGCGTTGGGCTCGAATACGACACCGCCAACGAGGACATTCACGCCGTTGACTTCCGCGCCCGCATTGCGGAGGCGGAGGCAGCCGGTGATTTCCGCCTGGCCACCCGCCTGGGCTACCTGGAGCTGCTCAAGCTGCTCAGCGACCAAGGTCTCATCCACTGGCAGCCCGACAAAACCAACCACGCCTACCTGGCCGAGCTGGGTACGGAGCCGCTGCGCACCGCCTTCCGCGAAGCCACCCGGCAGTTTGAGTACATCTGGTACGGCGAGCTGCGCCTCACGGCCGCGCTTTACCAGCAGGTGCGCACCCACCAGCAGGCTGTAGCCCGTCAGGTGCCGGCCGGCCGGGTGGTATCTGCTTTTAACGCCACAGCTGCCTGATGCCTCATCTTACGTCCTTCCGCCTGTACCTGCTGGGCATGGGGCTGCTGTTTGCGGCTTACATCGCCCTGGAATACAACCGCCCCAAGCCCCTGGACTGGCGCCCGACCTACATCAACAAGGACAAGATTCCCTACGGCACCTTCGTGCTCTACGACCAGCTGCCCCGCCTGCTTGGCACCGACTCCGTCGAAGCCGTGCGCCTGCCCGTGTACAGCCAGCTCACGGGCCTGAGCATGGAAGAAGTCAGCCGGCGCCAGGAGGCCACGACGGAGGAAAAAGCTGAGGAAATGGCGGCGGAAAGCACGGACACCAGCATGGTGCAGACCGAGGTGCAAATAACGACCTCAGAAGAAGAAGCTTCCGCCTCGTCTATCCGTGCCAGGCCAGCCAACTACCTATTCGTCAACGAGTCATTCGACATCAGCCCGCTCGACACCCGGGCCTTGCTGCGCTATGTGGCGCAGGGCAGCGACGTCTTCATTGCGGCCGAGGAGTTTGGGCGCATGCGCGACGCCCTCAGCGACTCGCTGGGCTTTCGGGTCGAACCGGTGGCCCTGCCTACCCACCGCGGCCCCAAAGGGCTGCCCGTGGCCGACTCCATAGAGCTGCGCTTTACCAACCCCGCCCTGGCCCGGAGCCGCTACCGGCTCGCGGGCACCGGCAACAACAACCGCATTGTGGTGGACTCCGGCCGCGTGGGCCACACGCTGGCTACCGATGCCCAGGGCCGGGCCGTGTACGTGCGCCTGCCGCACGGGCGCGGGCATTTTTACCTGTGCTCGGTGCCGCTGGCTTTTACCAACTACTACCTGCTGCGGCCCCGCACCGTGGGCTTTGCCGCGGCGGCCCTGGCCTACCTGCCCGCCCGGCGCAGCTGGTGGGATGAGTTTCAGAAGCAAGGGCCCGTGGGCGAGCAGTCGCTGCTGCGCGTGCTCATTGCCCACGATGCGCTGCGCACGGCTTACTACCTGACCTTGCTGGGCACGGTGCTGTTTGTGGCCGTGTATGCCCGCCGTAGGCAGCGCATTATTCCCACCATCAAGCCCCTGCCGAATACCTCGCTGCTGTTTACGCGCACCGTGGCCAGCCTCTACCGGCAGGGCCGCAACCACGCTCAGATTGCCGAGAAAAAGGTGAGCCTTTTCCACGACTACCTGCGCAGCCGCTTCCAAGAGCCCAGCCCCGACTTCAGCGACGAGGCCTTCCGGGAACGGCTCAGCCAGAAAGCCGGTATGCCCCGGCCCCGCGTGGATGAGCTGCTGCGCCAGGTCAACTTCGCCCGTACCGCCCCCACCATCACCGACGAGCAGCTGCTGAAGCTGAGCAAGGCACTGAGTGACTTTCGCCGCGAGGCCCGCTAGTTTTTATGCAGAAACTGACCACCGCAAAGCTGGCCGTCCTCATCAAATACCAGTGGAATTACGCGCTGTTTCAATCACATGCCTCTGCCGATGAAAAGGTGCTAATGGATGTGGATTGGGACGACTTAGGCGAACTCCTGCAGGACCTCAAGCGCTACCACAGCCAGCTCGTTTCACCCGATTACGCCCGAAAGATTCACGCCGACCTGCTGCAGGTTTGCGCTGATGAAGAAACCGCTCAGACTTTACTTGGCTACGCCAGCACTTTATAAATGGAAAACGAAAACGCTTTTCAATCCCCGGAAAACCAGGCGGCGCCCGAGCCCAGCTTCGCGCCGCGCACCGACTTTGCCCGGCTCACAGCCCGCACCGAGGCCATTCGCCAGGAGATAGGCAAAATCATTGTGGGCCAGCAGGACCTGCTGGAGCTGCTGCTCACCGCCATCCTGGCCGATGGGCACGTGCTGCTTGAAGGCGTGCCGGGCGTGGCCAAAACCCTCATGGCCAAGCTACTGGCCCGCACCCTGGAAGTGCCTTTCAGCCGCATTCAGTTTACGCCCGACCTGATGCCGTCCGACGTGCTGGGCACCTCTGTGTTTCAGCAGCACAAGGCGGATTTCGAGTTTCGGCCCGGCCCCATCTTCGCCAGCGTGGTGCTGATTGACGAAATCAACCGCGCCCCGGCCAAGACGCAGTCGGCCCTGTTTGAGGTGATGGAGGAGCGCACCGTGACGCGGGACGGCACCACCTACGGCATGCCCGAGCCTTTCCTGGTGCTGGCTACTCAGAACCCCGTGGAGCAGGAAGGCACCTACCGCCTGCCCGAGGCCCAGCTCGACCGTTTCCTGTTTAAGCTGCACGTGGGCTACCCCAGCACGGCCGAGGAGGTGCTGATTCTGCAGGGCCACCACGCTGGCCAGGGCAGCACCAACCTGGAGGCCGTGCAGCCCATGCTCTCGGCCGCCGACCTGCGCGAGCTGCGCCAGCAGGTGCGGCAGCAGCGAGTGGAGGCCAACATCCTCGAATACATTGCCAAGCTGGTGGGCCAGACGCGGGCTCATAAGTCGCTGTACCTGGGCGCTTCGCCCCGCGCCTCTCTGGCCCTACTCAATGGCGCCAAGGCCCTGGCCGCCCTGCGCGGCCGCGACTTCGTGACGCCCGAAGACGTGCAGTTCCTGGCCCCCAGCGTGCTGCGCCACCGCATCATGCTCACGCCCGAGCGCGAGATGGAAGGCGGCACCCCGGACGACGTGGTGAAGCAGATTCTGCAGCAGATTGAAGTGCCCCGCTAGGGCGCAAGGTTTCGCGAGGTTGAAACAGGTTTCGCAAACTCTGCCAAACATCGGCAAATCCATTTGCCAAGAACCAACCCAGCGGAATCCGCTTTAGCCCTGCGGAACCTCTTTTAACCTTGCGAAACCTCGCGCTCTATGTCGGCATTTCTCACGAAAAGGTTCTTCCTCACCCTCGCCCTGCTCATCTTTGGCTTCACCACGGCATTCTTCCTGCCCTGGGTGCTGGGGCCGATGCGTATTGCGCTGGGGCTGCTGGCCGTGCTTGTACTGCTCGACGCCCTGCTGCTCTATGCGCCGGTGAAAGGCCAGGCCGCGCCGGTGTTTGGGCGGAGGGTAATGGGCGACAAGCTGGCCAATGGCTCCGACAACGACATCCGCATCTACCTCGAAAACCACTACCGCTTTCCCATTCAGACGGAAACCATCGACGAGGTGCCGCACCAGTTTCAGCGGCGCGACGTGCTGTTTCACGCCAGCATCAAGCCGGGGCAGACGCAGATAATTCACTATCAGCTGCGGCCTACCAAGCGCGGCGAGTACGAGTTTGGGGCCCTCAACATCTACGCGGCCTCGCCCTTGGGACTGCTGCGGCGCCGCTTCCGCTACGAGCAGGGCCGCACGGTGCCGGTGTATCCGTCGTTTCTGCAGATGCGGCAGTACGAGCTGCTGGCCATCCACAACCGGCTGACGGAGGTGGGCGTGAAGCGCATCCGGCGCGTAGGCCACAGCATGGAGTTTGAGCAAATCCGGCCCTACGTGCCCGGCGACGACCCGCGCAGCATCAACTGGAAGGCCACGGCCCGCCGGGCGGGCACCGGCGCGGCCGACGCGCTGGTGGTCAACCATTTTCAGGACGAGCGCGCCCAGCAGGTGTACTGCCTCATCGACAAAGGCCGGGTGATGCGCATGCCGTTTGACGGGCTCAGCCTGCTCGACTACGCCATCAACGCCACGCTGGTGGTGAGCAACATTGCCCTGCTCAAGCACGATAAGGCCGGGCTGCTGACGTTTTCGAACCGCCCGGGTGCTACACTCGCCGCCGACCGCCGGCCCGGCCACCTGCTCAAGCTGCTGGAAATTCTCTACCGCCAGAAAACCAAGTACCTCGAAACCGACTTCGAGCTGCTCTACACCCGCGTGCGCAGCCAGGTGAAGCAGCGCAGCCTGCTCATCCTGTTCACCAACTTCGAGACGCTGCACGGCATGCAGCGCCAGCTGCCCTATCTGCGCCGCCTGGCCAAAGACCACCTGCTGCTGGTCGTGTTTTTCGAAAATACCGAGCTGCGCACCTACCTCGACACCCCCGCCGCCACGACCGAGGACGTATACAACCAGACCATAGCCGAGAAATTTGCCCAGGAAAAGCGGCAAATTGTGCTGGAGCTGCAGCGCTACGGCATCTACTCGCTGCTGACGGCGCCGGCGGATTTGACGGTTAACACCATTAATAAGTACCTGGAATTTAAGGCCCGGGGGTTGATATGACCAGACGACGTTTAGCACCGAGTTTTATCGAGTTAAAAAAGGAGTTTCACCGAGTCGTGTTGGAACATCTCCGTAAAACTCTTTTTTCCTCGGTGAAACTCGGTGCGAAATTCTGTCTGCTCCTGCTGCTGGCAGGAACCGCTTCCGCCCACAACCTGCTTCCGGTACCCACCGAGATGAAATGGGGCGCCGGCCGCCTCCCCCTGAAAACACCCCTGCAGCTACAGCTCTACGCCAGTGCCGACCCCAGCGTGCGTGCAGCGGCGTTGCGCACCTTAAACTTTATTCAAGGTTCCAGCACCGCCACCAAAGGCCCGGTGCTACAGATTCACTACGGCAAGCGCGGGGTGCCGGAGAAGTTTGACGAGGAGCGGTACAGCCTGCGCGTGACGCCCATGGGCGTGAGCATTGACGCGCCCACCAGCTTGGGGGTGCTGCACGCCCTGGCCACGCTGCAGCAGCTGCCCGTCACGGAGAAAAAGCAGCGCTACCTGCCCGAGGTCGACATCACGGACCGGCCCCGCTTTGCCTGGCGCGGCCTGCTGATGGACGCGGCCCGCCACTTCCTGCCAGTGCCGGTTATCAAGCGCAACCTCGACGCCATGGCCGCCGTGAAGCTGAACGTGCTGCACTGGCACCTGAGCGACGACCAGGGCTTCCGGGTAGAAAGCAAGGTGTTTCCGCGCCTGCATGAGCTGGGCGGCGCCGATGGCTACTACACCCGGGCCGAGGTGCAGGAAGTGCTGGCTTATGCCGCGGCGCGGGGCATCCGGGTGCTACCCGAGTTCGACATTCCCAGCCACACCATTGCCTGGATTGCGGCCTACCCACGCCTGGCGTCCAACGACTCGGCTTATGCCGTGTACAAAAGCTGGCGCACGGCCAACGTGGCCCTGGACCCTACGCGGGAAACCACCTACACCTTCCTCGACTCGCTGCTGACCGAGATGACGGCGCTGTTTCCCGACCCTTACTTCCACGTCGGCGGCGACGAGAACGACGGGCGGCAGTGGCGGCGCAACCCGCGCATTGCCGCTTTCATGCGCGAGAAGGGCATGGTGAAGGCCGACGGCAAAACCGTGGACAAGCACCAGCTGCAGACTTATTTCAACCGACGCATTCTGCCTATGCTGCAAAAAAACGGCAAAATCATGGTGGGCTGGGATGAAATTCTGGGGCCCGACCTGCCCAAGGAAATTGTCATTCAAAGCTGGCGCGGCAAGAAATGGCTAACCGACGCCGTGAAGCTAGGTCACCCTGCTCTGCTCTCGGAAGGGTATTACCTCGACCTGAACTACAGCGCCGCCAGCCATTATGCCCCCGACCCGCTGCCCGCCAACACGCCCCTGACGGCCGAGCAGCAAAAGCTGGTGCTGGGCGGCGAAGCGGCTATGTGGAGCGAGTTTGCCGACTCCGTTATTGTGGACTCGCGCATCTGGCCCCGCGCCGCCGCAGTGGCCGAGCGGCTGTGGTCGGCCCCGGCGGCTACCCAGGACGTGGCCGACATGTACCGCCGGCTGGGAGCTGTGTCGCTGGAGCTGGATGCCCTGGGCCTGCCCAACCGCAAAGCGCCCGAGCGGCTGCTGAAGCAGATGGCCGGCGCCTATGACGTGGCCCCGCTGCGCACCCTGGCCGAGGTGCTGGAACCCGTGAAGGAATACAAGCGCCACCGCCAGGGCATGTTCTACACCCCCCAAACCCCGCTGAACCGGCTGGTGGACGCGGCCCCGGCCGAGTCGGAAGTAGCCCGGCGCTTTGCCGCGACGGTAGACAGCCTGCTCGGTGCCGGCTCGCCCCCGCCGCGCACGTCCGCTACGCTACGGCAAGTAACCAGCCTGCGCCAGCAACTCCTGCTGTGGCAAGCCAACGACACGCGCCTGCAGCCGCTGCTCCTGCTCAATTCCGCCCTGCGCGAGTATGCCCCGCTTTCGACCAACCTGGCGGCTGTGGCTACCCTGCTGCTGGAGCGCCTGGTACAACTGGAAAAAGGCCAGGCGCCCACCGCGGCCTGGCTACAGGCGGCCCGCCCTATCCTCGATGCCGTCCAGGCTCCGGCCGGGCAGGCCGAGCTGGCCATTAGCAAAGCCGCCCGCAAATTGGCTGGCATTTAAGCTCAAGTGAATAAGCTGAAAACCGTGGCCACCTGGGGTGGAGTAGCGGCGGCACTGCTGCCCTTTCTGCTGCTGACGGCCTTCAATCACCCCTTTTTCGACGACTACCGCAACGCCTACTGGATGCGGAACTACGGCGTGCTGGGCGTGCAGCGCTGGGCCTACCTGACCTGGACGGGCCGCTTCACCTCCACCTTTCTAATGACGGTGTTCAACCCCGTGGCCTACGGCTGGCTGGATGGAGTGAAGCTGGCCGCGGGCGTCATTTTCCTGGGGCAGTGGGCCTGCATTGCCTGGTTTTGGCGCACGCTGCTGCGGGTCGTTTTAGGAATAGCTTGCAGCTGGAGTGCCGCATTGCTAGCGGGCGGACTGCTGCTGGCCCTGGCCTGCAACGCCATGCCGGCGCCTTTCTCCTTCCTGTATTGGTTTGCGGGGGCCTTAGTGTACCAGGTGCCGCACATGGCGCTGCTACTTTTTATTACCCTGGCTTTGTTGCTGAAGGAAGACACAATATCATGGCGTGGCAGAGCCAAGTGGCTGGCGGCAGCTTGCCTGGTGCTAGCCGTCACTGGTAACGAGCTGCTGCTGGTACAGGGAACCGTAGTGCTGGCGCTGCTGGGCCGGTACCTCCCGAAATTTATGCGCCGCACCTGGCTGGCCTGGCTGGTGTTGGGCACCCTGGCGGCCGCAGTGGCCGTAGTCGCGCCCGGCAACTGGGTACGGGCCGGCATTATGGCGCCCGAGGGCTCGCCCGTGCTTCGGGGGCTGCTGGTGCTGCCCCGCGCGGTGCTGGCGACCGGCCGTCTGCTGGCCAACCCCGTAGCGGGAGGCGGCATGGCCGCAGCCCTGCTGCTGGGGCTGGCGCTGGGCTGGCGCCGTCCGGCACGGCTTCGCCTGAGCAAGCAACAGTGGTGGGCCGCTGGCCTGGGCTACCTGGCCCTGAATGGCGCGGGCTTCCTGCTGTTTGCGGCCGTGCTGGGGGCACCACTGAACCGGGCGCTGAATGAGATGCTGTTGGTGGGCATGGTGTCGACAGCCGGGCTGGGCTGGCTGCTGGCCCTAGCCTTTCCCCGGCCGAGCTTATACCAGAATTGGTTGCTGCCTGCACTAGTGCTGGTGCTGTTTGCCGGTGGGCACGTGCGCCACGCCTGGGTGGAGCTGCTGACGACGGCGCCGGCGTACGAGGCCCAGATGCAGGCCCGCAACCGGGCACTGGCGACAGCCCGAACCGCACACGCCGCTTCCGTCTCCCTGCCCATGCTGCAGCTGCGCCACGGCCGGGTGCTGGCGCCCCTCAACCGCTGCGGCAACACCACCGACTTCGACATCGACCTCACGCCCGGCTGCGAAGGCACTATCAATGGCGTACTGGCCCGCTATTACGAGCTGCCGCGGGTGTGTGCCATTGATACGGCAGCTCCTTAAAAAGGCCCTTTTCAGCTCCGCGCCTACTACCTTTAAGGCATGCAAGCTGCCATTACCCGCGCCCTGACCAACCTCGACTTCACGGCCATCGACTTCGAAACGGCCAACGAGCTGCGCAGCAGCGCCTGCGCCATTGGCGTGGTGCAGGTGCGCGGCGGCGAGATTACCGACTCCTATTACACCCTGCTCCAGCCCCGGCAGGTGCGCGTGTCGGGCATCAACTTCAGCGTGCACGGCATTTCGGAGGCCGAGCTGCACGACGCCCCCACCCTGGCCGAAGTATGGCCCCGACTGCTGCCCCACCTGCAGGGCCAGCTGGTGGTGGCCCACAACTCGGCCTTCGACGTGAGCGTGCTCGACCACAGCTGCCGCGACTTCGACCTGGCGATGCCCTCCTTTCACTCCATGTGCTCGGTGAAGCTGGCCAAAGCTGCCTGGCCCTATCTGGAGCGCCACCGCCTCAACCACCTGGCCGCGCACTTTGGCCTGGCCCTGAACCACCACGACGCCCTCGACGACGCGCGGGTATGTGCCGAAGTAACGGTGCGAGCCTTCCGCTCGGGTTTCCCGTTTCCGCTGTGCTTCAAGCAGCGCGAGCTCACGGCCGGCCTGGCGGCGCGGGTGAACAAGCTGCGCCGCGTGCGGGCCTAAGCCGAAAAGCCAAACCTGCTTGACTGAATAATACAGGTGAATGTCGCGCCGTTTTTGATTCTTGCAGCTTCTATTTGCTCCCGATGAAGCGTCCTGACTTTTCCCGCTGCCTGCTGCCCTTTCTGGCAGTGGCCTTAGGCTGCCAGTCTACCAAGTCCGAAGAAACAGCCAGCAGCGCGGCCGAAGCGCCCGTGGCAGCCAGCTCACCTGCGCTGGTTCAGGCCGAGGTGCTGGCTAAGCGTTTCGGGCCCATCATACAGGGGGCCTGGGTGAATGCCGATTACCTGGCAGCGGTGCAAAAAAGCCGCTCGCCGCTGCAGGCGGCTGATGCAGTAGGCGCAGTTTCGGAAATCCACATCAACCCCGCCGGGCGTAGCGCCGACAGTCTGGTGCTGGGCGCCGGATTCGGCAACCATGAGGGCGGCAGCATCACGGTATACTTCCGCCCCGGCCAGCAGTCCACGGCCCTGCCCACCAACTACCGCGACTATGACGCTCCTGGCAGCTTCGCCGAGCTCAGCTATCAGCTTGGGTCTGGCGACACGAACTTGCTGCTGACGACCTACGGCAAGAACCGGCAGGTGCTGGCCCGCACCGCCTACCGCCGCGTGTCCGGCGCCTCCCCCAACGAGCTGAATGCACTGAACCTAGCTGTGCGTCGGCTGCTGGCGGCCCGCTACGCCGGTGCCGACTCGCTGGGCCGCCCGGCGCAGCTGGAATTCATGGCCGGCGGGCAGGTGAAAGGCCTGAAAGGCTTCCGGCAGTACGACGTCGCTACCGACTTCGCGGGTGGGCCCGTTGAAACCGACTACCTGCTGCTGGACAACGAAACCCGGCACCGCCGCGAAATGGCCTTCCGCCAAACCGCCGACTCGCTCCTACTCTACTCGGTGCGCACCCAGACCGGCGATGTGCCCACGCTGGTGCGCGGCCGGCCGCTGTTCCGGCTGGTCAAACGGCGGTAGCGCCCAGTAGCGCGAACTTTGTAGTTCGCGTCCCACGCGCTGTTTGCACCTGCCAAATAGTTACGGCCGCTCGTTCGGTGTTCGCGAATTACAAAGTTCGCGTTACAGAGCACCTAGCTCAGAACAGCACTGCTACCTGCATGCGGCCGGTGTGCACGGCGTTCAGACCATGAGCCTTGCGGCCTTCGTAGGCGATGTTGATGTTGAGGCCGTTGCTCAGGCGCTGCTCCAGGTTGACGTTCCAGGTGAAGTTGGCGCCGGGCCGCAGGGCGTTGAGGATTTCCAGGGCCACCACCGAGTTCTGGTTGCCGGTAAACTCCACCCCTGTGTAGCGGGTGGCGGCCGTGATGGTGCGCTTGCTCACCTGGCTCAGGCGGCCTTCTAGGCCCAGCTCGTCGAAGCTACCGCGGGTTTCCTCGGCGCCTTCCAGAATGTTCTGCTTGGTGGTGCGCAGGTAAGTAGCCGTCAGGCGCAGGGCCGGCACGGGCTGGTAGCTCAGCTCGGGCTGCACGGTGTAGAACAGCAGGCGGTAGTTACGGGTGAGCAGGTAGGTGCTGCTCGACTCCCGGATTTCGCGTGAGCCTGAGATGCGGCCAGTGAACGTGGTGGCCAGGGTGCGGCGCAGCAGCAAGCTCTGGGTGCTGAAATTGCGCAGGTCGGTGCCCTGCACGAGCTGGCTTTTCTGCTGGTTTTGCTGAAACGTCAGCTCGGCCCCGAAGATGGGGCTGGACCGGTTGAAGTAAATAGTATTGCGAAACAGCTGGTTGAAAGCCAGCAGCTGCTCGTCTTCCTTGTCGAAGCTAAAGGGGCTGAGCCGGGCCAGCAGGCTGGTGTCGGTGGTCCGGCGGTCTACAGCGATGCTGCTGAGCGTGGCAAAGTGCGACAGCGCCCGGCGCAGGCCCGCCGCGTCGCGCCAGCCGCGGGGGGCGGCCGTGGTCAGCCGGTAGCTCAGCCGGTTGCTGAAGGCTAGGATGTAATCGGACGTGGGCAGGTACACCTTGATGTAGGTGCGGTACACGGCGTCGGGTGTCTGGGCCTCAAAGAATTCGTCCTTTTGCTGCACGCCGTCGCCGTTGGCGTCTACGTAGTAGTGGGTGCCCTGCCCGGCCGGCACGGCCAGAAACGAAAAGTCCCGCCTCAACTCCCGGGCCGTGGCCACGCTGTACGTTAGTTCTGAGCGCACCTGGTTTTGCAGCAGGCCCAGGTTGTAGCTCAGCTGGCCCAGCACGGTGCGGGCCCGGGCCGAGTCGCGGGCGGCCAGGTCGCGGTAGGTGGCCAGCAGGCGCACATCCTGGTTTTTGCCGGGCCGGGCGGCCAGCATGCCCTGCCAGGTTTGGGCCTCGCCGCGCAGCTCCAGGGCGTTTTCTGCGCGGTTGGGCGTCTGGTCGCGGCGGTAGCTGTAGTCGAGGCGGAAGCGGGTGCGGGCCGTGTCGCGGCTTTCCACAAACACGTTGTGCTCGTCGAAGTAGTTGGCCGAGCGGATAACCTCGCTGGTGTCGGAGCGCACCAGGTTTTTGTCGAAGCGGTAGGCGTAGCCCGGCACGATGGGCCCGCCTACATAGCGGCCAGTGACCTCGCCCCGCAGCCAGTCGGAATGGGCCCGCCCGGCCTGGGAATTCAGCACGAACAGCGAGCCGCGGGTTTCGAGGTTGCCAAGCTTCTGCGCCGCTTCCACCCAGTGCTGCAGCCCGCTTACCTCGCCCGGCCGGAAGCGGCGGCTGAGGCGGTAGCTCACGTTGTTGTTCACGTCTTTGAACACCCCCAGGCTCAGGTTCAAAATGTTGTCTTCCTTGGCCGAGCCCACGCTGCCGTTACCCTGCCCCGTGTTCAGGGCGCTCCAGTTGCGGTCAAACTCAATGTCGCGGTAGCGGTCGATGGGCGCGAAGCGGCTGCTGGTGTACTCGTAGTCGAGCGAGGAGCGCAGCCGGTAGCGCCCAAGGAACGACAGGCGGCGGTCCTGCACCACGTAGCCCACGCGAATGGCGCCGCCCTGGTCGCTCTCGGGTGAGAAGCGGTTGCGCTCCAGCCGCGAGCTGGCCAGGTCCACAAACACGGCCGTGCTGCTGTCGACCTGGAAGCTGGCACCGCCGCTAATCATGCGCTTGAGCAAGGGCGTGGGCAGGCGGCGCACGGCCTTGTAGCGCCCCAACCCAGCTCCCACGTAGCGATACACCCGCCCGTTCACGCTCAGGGCCGTGTTCAGCTCATAGTCGCCCAAGCCCTGCCCCACGTCGGTAAACCGCACGTTGTACACGTCGCGCAGGGAGTCGGCCGGGTAGGTGTACACGCCGTTGGCGTCGATGTTGTACTGCACCAAAGTGCGGTTGTAGCTAGTCAGTTCGCCGCCGGGGGCTTCGGCCACGCCTACGTTGCCGGCCGCGCGCAGCACGTCCTTGTCCTCGGGCTTCAGGTTGAGGTTGGCGGCGTTGTCGGGGTTGTCGGCTTCCTGGTAATAGTTGGCGCGCAGGCTCAGGCGGCCCACCTGCTGGTAGTGGCTCAGCGTGTAGAGCGAGCGGGCGTAGTTCAGGTCCGAGTATTCGAAGTCGATGCGGATGCGCGTGTTGCGCGTGATGAGGTGGCGCGGCGTAAACGTCACCTCGGCCAGGTTATAGTCGATGGTGTAGTCGGCATCGAAGCCGCGGGTCTGCAGCCGTCCGTCGAGGTACACGCGCTCCGAGTTGGCCAGCACGATAATGAACTGCTCGCCGTTGGGCCCGCTGAGGCGGTAAGGGCCCTGCACGTTTTCGATGGGCGTCACGGCGATGCTGGCAAACTTGCCCTTGGCCACTCCGCCCGCCGCGGCCGTGGACGAGCGCCAGGGCCCCAGCCGGCGCGGGCCGGGCCGCACGCCCAGGTCGCCCACGCGGGCGGCACTTTCCGCATTTACCCCGGCAGCGCCCGGCAGCTGGCGGTTGGGGTCGGTCAGTTGGGGCTGGCTGATGGCGGGCGGGTTCAGCGTCTGCGGCAGGGAGCTGCCAGGGTACTGATTTATCTGCCCGTTGCTGAAAGGGTTGTTCGACACGCCCTGGGCCACGCCGCTGTTCAGTCCGGGCAGGGGCGGACCGAAGTTGGCCTCGGCTGCCGCGCCCTGGATGTTTTTGTAGTAGCGCAGGAAGTAGTCAGGCTTGTTGCGCAGCACCACGTCGCCGGCCGTCAGGTTCCAGTTGGGGTTGACGAGCGTGATGTAGATGCGGTCGAACTGCTGCAGCTGCTGGGTGTTGCCCTCGGGCTGAAACGGCACGCTCTGGTCGCTAATGGCCGCCGTGAGCAGAATATTTTCGGTGAGCTTACCCTCCAGCTGCAGGTTGAGCGCCGAGTTCACAAACACATTCTGGGTGTTGCCGAAGCTGATGCCCCGGGCCAGGTTACCGGTTTTGTTGATGCCCGGCGTGCTCAGAATCTGCTCCTGGACTGAGAAGTCCTCCACCCCAAATGCCCGCCGCCCGAAGTCGATGCTGTCCATCACCTTGCGCGAGCGGTGAAAGCGCGGCGCCGTGAGCTGCAGCGGCAGCACCCGGTAGCAGAGCAGCACCGAGTCAGCTGCCCCCGCCTGCCCTGCCGGGCGAATCAGCCGGAAGGCATTCGTGCGCGGGTCGTAATCCACGGAGCGGCCGCCGGCCACCACCGAAGCTGGCACAATGGTGAGCGTGTCGCTGAGCGTGAATTGCGTGGTGTCGCCCCCCGGCGTCAGGCGCAGGTAGCGGCAGCGCCGCGTGCTGGGCGGGCCGGTTTCTCGCAGAGCCGGTTTCTGCTGCGCCTGCGCCGTTTCTGCCTTGAGTGCCAGCACCCCCGCGACGAGCAGGCCCATCAGGGAAAAGCACAGGCGTAGGCGAAGCATCATGCGGTAAAGTTCGGGCTTGGGCTGTAACGCAGAAAGCGCGGGTTTTCGTGCCGGTCGCTGTCATTTCATCTGTCATCCTGAGCGCAGCGAAGGACCTTATTAAGCTTGAACGACTTGTTCTAACCTGATAAGGTCCTTCGCTGCGCTCAGGATGACACGCACCAAGCACATGGGCAACAATTAACTCACCCCGCCAGCGGCAGCTCGATAAAGAACACCGTCCCCTCCCCTACTACGGTTTCGAACCAGATTTTGCCCCCAGCGCTTTCAATGCCTCTCTTGGCCACGGCCAGGCCAATGCCCGAGCCGCTTTCCTTGGTGGTGAAATTGGGCACAAACACTTTCTCCCGCACCTCATCGGCAATTCCGGCGCCGTTATCACGGATGCTTACGCGCACGGCGCCGTCGCCTACCGTTGCCAGCGCTACTTCAATGTAAGGCGTGCGCCCCGTCGGCACCGCCTGCCGTGCGTTGATGAGCAGGTTGTTAAAGGTGCGCACCAGCAGGTTTTCGTCGGCAAACACCACGTAGCGGCCGGTTTCGGCATCCTCGGGCAGGTTCAGCACCAGCGAGCCATCGGCCGCATCGGGCTGGTGCAGGCCGGCGCAGCGCCGCAGGATGGCCGCCACATCGAGCCGCTCGGGCCGCATGGCCGGCAGGTTGGTGAAGGTGCTGAAGGAGGTGGCAATGTCACTCAGCACGTCAATCTGCGTGATAAGCGTCTGGCTGATGCGGCTGATGAGCTCCTCGGCATTAGGCCGCCGCTCGGCAATGGCCTTCTGCAGAAACTGCAGGCTGAGCTTCATCGGCGTGAGCGGGTTTTTGATTTCGTGGGCCACCTGCCGGGCCATTTCCCGCCAGGCCGCTTCCTTTTCCTGGGCCGCCAGCTCCTGCTTGCTGGCTTCCAGCTTGGTGAGCATGGCGTTGTACTCGCGCACCAGCAAGCCAATTTCGTCGTCCGTCGAGCGGTAAGTCAGCAGCTCGTTTTCGCCGGTCAGCGTGGTTTGCGTCAGCTTTTCGGTAATGAGCTTGAGCGGAGCCGTGAGCTGGCGCGCCGCCACAAAGGCCAGGCCCAAAAACAGCATGAACATCACCGTGAAGATGTTCAAAATGGTCGTGAACAGCTCCGTAAGCTTGGTGTTCAGCTCTTTTTCGGAGTCGAAAAAGGGAATGCCCACGTAGCCAACGATGGGCCCGGTCGGCGTGGCCTTTTCCGTGCTAACGGGCGCCGCCACCCCGGCGCTGGCACCGGAGGCAGCAGCCTGCGCTACCGGACGCACCACAATTTCCCCGTTCTCGTCGACCAATGCGCGCAAAGGCATGTACAGCGCGTTAAACGACAGCGAGCCAGCTTGCTCGGTCAGCAGCACCTGCGGCCGGGCCTGTTCGGTGAAAGCAGCCATGGCCTGGGGGTTGAGCAGCGGCCCGAGCAGGCCGGCCTCAAAAATCAGGGGCTGGCTGCTGGCCAGCAGCTCGCCGCGGGCGTCGTACAGGTTAAGGTCGGTTTCGGTGAGGGCCGCCACGTTGCGGATGCGGGCCGCCAGCCGGGCGCGGGCCGTAGTGTCGGCCATCAGGTGCTGCTGTCGGCGCAGGCTTTCCAGGGCCAGCTGCCCCCGCCGCTCGTAGGTGCGGGCCAGGTCGCGCTGGTAAGACGCAATGAGCTGGCTGGCTGTGGCCACGCTCACCACCAGCAGCGGCACCACAATGCCCACATTTAGCAGCATCTGAATGCGCGTGCTGAGGTTGAGCCGCAGCTGCAGCGCCATGCGGCCCCGCAGCAGCATGTACAAGCCGCCCAATAGCAGCCAGAAGAACGCCGCCAGCAGAAACTGAAAGGAGAAGTTCGCCAACCAGTCGGCCAGCGAATACGTGGCAGTGGTCACCACCGCCGTGCGCTGCTGCGAGCCCCGCACTGCCAGATGATGGAAGCCGCCCAGCACCAGTCCATCGGTATAAAGCCGGCTTTCCGTCAGGCGGTCAGCCGGCAGGCGGTTGGCGTAGTCGAAGTCGCCCTCGCTGTACACAAGGCGGCCGTGGTCGTAGCCCGCGTAGCTAAGCTGAGTGGCCAGCCCTGGCTGGAAAAACTTCTGGTCGACCAACAGCTCAGGCAGCACGCTGTAGGATGTCAGCTTTTTCAAAGTCAGCTCCACCCATACCGTGCCCAGGGCTGGGCCCATGCCCCCACCCTGGGGGCCGCCGGCCGCGGCCAGCGCCACGTAGCGCCGCGAACTGAACGAGTTGGTAGAGCGCAGCAGGTACACCCCCGGCTGGTCGGTCTGGGTGGCGTTTTTGCGCAGCCGCGCCAGGGCGTCAGCCAGGGTGGGCGTACCGGCCGGAGCGCCCAAAGCCTGGCCGCTGGCATCGTAGATGGTGATGCTGCTTTCGTACTTATCAAAGTAGTCACCTAGGTACTGCCGGGCCACACGCCGCCGCACCGCCTCGGGCCGCCCAAACGCGCTGGACAGCGAGCGACGAATAAAGGGGTCAGCAGAAATCTGCCGAATTCGCTCCCCCAGCAGAAACTCGCCCTGCAGGTCATTATCCACCAGCAGGTTTCCGGCCAGACGTTGCTTATCCAGTAGCAGCTGCTGCTCGAAATGGGCATACAGCGCCAGCGCCCCGGTAGCCGATGACAAGGCCAGCAGCAGCACCAGTAGCACCGATGCCTGGTAGTTGCCGGCAGTAGGCGCCGCGCGCAGGCCCACGGCCCGGACCAGCGCCGCAAACAGCAGCAGCACCCCGGCCAGCAGCACCCAGGGCTGTCCCGCGGCCAGACCAATGGCCAACGCAACCAACGCTAGCAGGGCCGGCACCAGCAACAGGGCGCGCCGCGGCACGTGCTGCAGCACCGCGCCGCCCAGCTGCGTAAGCAGAAACAGCACTGTCAGGTACGCCCCGGTGTGCAGCAGCACGGCCAATGCCAGCACGGCTCGGAAACCCGTTACCTGCATACTGCGCGTCACGTCCAGGCTAAGCTGAGAACTGCCAAACGCCTCGGAGTAATACAGAAACAGCAGCGCCATTAAGCCGCAGAACGCAGCCCCCACCCCCAGCAAGGCCAGTGCCTGGCCCGCGCTGCTCCGCGGGGCCCGCACCCGCTCCAATACCCGTAGCTGCCGCCACAGCATCGTGAAGCCATAAGCCATTACCAGCGCCAGCAAGGCATTCAGCAGCAAGTCGCCCAGCGAAGGCGCCCACCACGACACAGCGTAGATGCGCGGGTCGAACAGCGGCAGCTCAATAAAGGAGTACGGCAGCCCTAAATAGAGCAACACCACGCGCAAAGCCAGCAGCGGCAGCACCAATGCAGCCACGGCGGCGGTGCCGCGCCCTTGCCGCCGCCAGCGCCGGGCCAGCAGCAGCCAGCCCCCCGTGTAGCACACAATGCCGAGGGCCAGCAGGCCCAGCGGTACGTATTGCCCCGTTAGAGGATTGGGCTGCAGCCGTTTGATTGAAAACAGATAACGCCCATCGGCCGCCTCAAAGCGCGGCAAGCCTTGCGCGGAGCTATCCGCCACCACCTCCAGCTCCATGCCCCGAAACAGCGCCTGCTCGTCCCCTTCCCGCAGGTAACGGTTGCTGATGCCATAGTGCCGCTCCAGGGGCAGGTACGTCAGCACCAGATACGGCCCGGCCATACGGCGCAGCAGCAGGAAATGGCCAAACTGCGTTTCCATCATGCGCTCGGCCGCGGGACCGGACAGGGCGTCGGCTTCGGGCCGGAGCGTAGCATCAGACCAGTACCTGAGCTGCCCGTTGGCCAGCACAAAGGTTGGGAATGTGCTTTGCGCCAGCAGCCGCCGGAAATTGTAGTTGCCCTGGGGCAATTGGGCGGCAATGGTGTCGGCCTCACGCCGGGCCGTGGTTTCGGCCTCGCGCACCAGCTTTTGGAGGCGGGCCACGTCGTTGCGCTGCACCACGCTGGGCGCCTGTCCGTAGCGGCTGGCGAGGTAGCCGCCCACGAAGCACAAGGCGGCCGTCAGCAGCAGCGCCCAGGGCCCCCATCGCAGCGACGCAAATGATTTAGTCAATTGAAACACCAAATAAGGTGCAACAAAAATGCCGCCAATTGGCGGCATTTCACAGTCAGGGGGCAATTTAAATGCCTCAGCCCTGTAAGTAGCGCGGGTCGAAGCGGGTGCCGCCGAAGGCGTACAGCATCACAGCCCGGGCATAACGATACAAAAGCGGCGTTAGGGGTAACACTACGGCGGCTACGGAAACCACATACACCCACGCCGGCGGGTCGTTGGCCAGAAAGTTCAGCGCCATGCCGGTCAGCAGCATGAGCAGCGTCGAAAAGCCGGAGCTGATGTACATCGCCCCGTAGTAAAAACCGGGCTCGGGCTCGTAGTAAAAGCTGCACACCGGACAAGCCTCGGGCATCAGCGCAAACTTGGCGAGGTTGCGCGCCGGGTACGTGAACAGCGGGCCGCGGTGGCAGCGCGGGCAACGCAGGTGCAACAGTGCCAGCGCCGTCGAGCGGATGGGCTGCACTAGGCCTTGGCTACTTTGGGATGCGTGCGGCGGTACCAGAAATACCCAATGGCCCCCATGAGGATATAGGGCACCGTCATCATGTACAAAATGCCCTTATTCAGGCCCGATACGTCGTAGTCGTCGCTCTCCTGCCGGGCCGACTCCACCTGCGTCTTACACATCACGCACTGGGCGCTCGACGCCAGCGGGGCCAGCATCAGCAGCAGGGCCAGCACCGTCGTGAAAAATCCGGTAACAGCTGTCTTTTTCATAGTCAATTCAACACTATCTACTTGGTAAAGTTCGCTCCGCGCGGCCGGATGGCAATGGCTATCAGGTATAGTAGGGTGCAATCATTAGGTAAACAATCACCCCCGTTACCGACACATACAGCCAGATGGGGAACGTCCAGCGGGCAATACGGCGGTGCTTGGCGAATTGAGCCGTCAGGGCGAAATACAGTGTGAACAACACCAGCGCTACGGTCACAATAGCCAGCAGAATGTGGCTGGCCAGCAGAAATAGGTACACCGCTTTAATAGCGCCAGTACCACCAAAGCGGGTTTGCTCGGCCTGGGAATGGTAGGCCACATAAGAAAGCAGAAATAGCGAGCCCAACGCGAAAGCTGTACCCATCATGGCGCGGTGCTGCGGCACCTGCTTGTGGCGGATAAAATAGAACCCCGCCAGCAGGCAGACGGCCGTCAGCGAATTCAGCACAGCGTTGAGGGCCGGCAGAAACTTCACCTTGTCGGCCATGCCAGGAATCTGGAACGTGCCGTGGAAGTAGAACAGAATGGCTACCAGCACCGGCACCACAATGCCCAGCCCGCCCAGGATGACTTTATAGCGGGTGTAGTTTTCCGGGGCCAGGGCCGGAGTATTCATTTCCTTAACGGGGGTGCTCATAATCGTAAAGCTGCACGGTGATTTCCGTGAGTAAGCGGTCTATTTCGCGGCTGTCGGTGCCATCGTAGATGCCCCGCACGCGGCGGTCACGGTCTATTAGCAACAGCCGCCCACCGGGTAGGTTTGCTGGAAAGGAAGCCTGGCCGCCGAGTTTTTTGGGATTAGCAGCTAAGCGAAACTCTTGCTGCGTCAGCCAATTGAGGGTATCAGCCGGCGCGGTCAGAAAAAACCACTTGCCGGCAATGGTGCCGTGCTGCTCAGCCAGGTGCACGAGGTTGGCACCGGGCGTCAGCACCACGCTGGCGATGCGCAGCCGGGGCTCGCGCCGAAACTTCTCCTGCACGCGCAGCAACTCACGCGCGGCAAAAGTGCTGGCCTCATCGGCATTATAGAACTGCAGCACGTACAGGCCCGCGCTGAGCTCGGTGCTGCTTACCATGCGCCCGGTAGAGCTGCGCAGGCGAAAGGGTGCTACCTGGTGGAAAACAGTATCGCGCCGCCACTTACCCCCTACCTGAGTAGAATCTACTCGGTCGGGCAGGTAAGTGGGCAGCGCGTAACGGTTCGAGCCGAAGCGGTACAGGAACAGAAATGCCAGTACCGGCACGAGTAGCAGGAGGCCCAGCAACAAGGTTTGGCGGGGCCTCATCCGCTATTTAAACATGTTTTGCAGCACTTCGCCGATGAACGAGCCTTCCGTTACCAGGGCAACGAGCAGCCATACCAGCAGCGCCATGGGCACCAAAATGGTCCAAATCAAACCTTTGGTCTCATGCTTCAAGTGCATGAACTCGCCCACGATAAAGAAGGCCTTGAAAATCGTCAGGATGATGAAGATGGTGTTGCGCAGCGTACCGGGGTCCATGAAGAACACGAATACGAACTCAACCGCCGTGATGCCGACCAGTACCCAGAAAGTGCGCCAAATCCAGCCCGTGTTCGGCTTGGCAATTTCGCCCTGAACGTGGGCGTGGTCGTTAGTTGCGTGAGAAGCCATTTAAATTGGAATTATAAATTATAAGTTATGAATTATGAATTGGCCATTTAGCCAAAACAGAACTCATAACTTATAATTCAGAATTTATAATTGAGAATTAAACCAGGTAGAAGAAGGTGAATACGAATACCCACACCAGGTCTACAAAGTGCCAGTACAGGCCAATCTTCTCCACCATCTCGTAGTGGCCCCGCTTGTGGAAGGTGCCGTTCGTGGTGGCGATGAAGCACCAGATAAGCAGGCAGACGCCCGAGAATACGTGGGTGCCGTGGAAGCCCGTAATGAAGAAGAACAGGTCGGCAAACAGTACCGGGCCGTACTGGTTCATGGCCAGGTTAGCGCCGTGGAACACCGTGCCATCGGCCATAAGAAGACCCTTCTCCGTGCCGTGGATGAAGTGGGTCCATTCCCAGGCCTGGCTGGCCAGGAAGGTCGAGCCAAAGAGAATAGTCCAAAGCAGCCATTTCTGCACATCGGCTTTGTCCATCCGGTGGCCAGCTTCTACCGCCAGTACCATGGTCACCGAGCTGAAGATGAGAATCATCGTCATCAAGGCTACGAAAGCCAGGGGCAGCTCGTGGCCGTGCAGACCAGGGAAGGCATTAAATACCTGGTCGGGCACCGGCCACCAGTCGGTGCTGAAGTGAAATTTACCAGGACCGGCAAACACCCCGTGCTTGTGACGGATGAGGCCGTAGGTAGTCAGGAAAGCGGCAAAGGTGAAGGCATCCGAAAGCAGGAAGAACCACATCATGAGCTTACCATAGCTCGCTTTGAAGGGTTCGTTGCCACCATCCCAGGTGCCGGTACGCGGCGCGTCGAGGGTGGGGGTCGCAGATATCGGCTGCGTAGAGGCGGTATTGGCCATAGCGGACAGCAAAAGGTCGTTTTAGTGGTTCAAAAGTAGGAACAAATACAGGTACAACCAAAGCCCGCCCAGGAAGTGCCAGTAGAGTGTGGCGTTGCCAATGGAGAGCATGGCGCGCGAATGCACCTGATACTTAAGGGTACGCGCCAGGACTACGGCCACGAAAATCAGGCCCGTAATCAAGTGAAAAGCGTGCACGCCCATGAGCACATATACGAAGGAGCCCGAGGGATTGGCGTCGGCCCCGCCGAAGAAAGTGCGCCCGGTCACTAAATCGCCCCAGCTGATGAACTGGCCCATGAGGAAAGCCAGGCCCAGCACCAGGGTCAGCACCAGACCGGTTTTCACCCGGCTTAGCTCGTCCTTCTTCGCCGAGCTGAAAGCCCACTGCATAGCGGCGCTGCTCAGGGCAATGATGATGGAATTGAACAGCAGGGAGGTGGGCAGGTCGAACTCCCGCCAGTTGCCTTCGTCGCGGCGCACGATGTAGGCGCTGGTGTAAGCCGCAAACATCATGACAATGCTGAATATCAGCAAAATGAGCACCACGCGCTTGGGGTGCCAGCCTAGTCCTACTTCTTTCCCGCTTAATGCTTCGGTCGTATTCATATGATAGTACTTTAATGAGATGGAGTGCTGCCTTATTTGAAGTTGCTGTCCGGGCCAAAGGCTGCCCTCTTACAACAACCAAGGCTTATATTTTGTCCAAAACCAGGGCTATTTGAACAATGGGCAAGTACAAAAACGAGGCAAACATGATGCTGAGCGCCGCCTTGCGCGACTGCGTGCGCATGAGTTGCAGCGTGAGTAGCAAAAACAGCACGCCGCACACCACCGCCACCAGGGCCGACACCCGACCGGAAATGCCAAACTCCAACGGCAGCAGGCTGAGCGGAATCAGCAGCAAGGTGTAAGTCATTATCTGGAATGCCGTGCTGATGTCGCGGTTGCCGGGCGAAGGCAGCATTTTAAAGCCGGCCCGTTTGTAGTCTTCATCGGCTACCCAGGCAATGGCCCAGAAGTGCGGGAACTGCCACATAAACTGAATGCCGAACAGCACCCAAGCTTGGACATCGACGTGGTTGGAAGCCGCTACCCAGCCAATCAGGGGCGGCAGCCCACCGGGAATAGCCCCGACCGCCACGCAGATTGGCGAAATAGTCTTCAGGGGCGTGTAAATAAAGCCGTAAAGAATAAGTGACAGCAGCGAAAAAGCAGCTGTAAGCGGGTTGAAGAAGTAAGCCAGCAACCCCAGTCCTGCTATTCCCAATACGCCGCAAAATAACCAGGCTTCAGCCGGCGTGATGATGCCTAAGGGCAAGGGGCGCTTAGCCGTGCGGTTCATGAGCTTATCCAGCTCCCGCTCGTGCACCTGATTTATGATGTTGGCTGAGCCCGTGACGAGCAGGCCGCCCAGCATGACCAGCAGCACTTTCGGCCACTCAAAGTCCCGGGGTGCCAGCATGTAGCCAATGGCGCTCGAAAAGGCAACCGTAAGCGAAAGCCGAAACTTCAGGAGCTGAAAATAGGCGCGGGCCTTTATCATCAATAGGGTGGAAAGTGCATGCCTTTGGCCGCAGCCAAACGGGCCGCAAAGTTACGCAACAACCCGTTGGGCAGCACCGCTGGGCGTAATCATTTGCCCGGCTTTGCGGTGATTGTGCATTGCCAGCAACAACAAAAACTGTAGGCCAAACAGCACAGTCGCCAAAGTCAGGTGCACAGGTTGAATGATGGCCGGCAGCGCGAAGGCAGCCAGCAGCCACCCGGCGGCTATCTCCAGCCCAATAAGTGCGAATATGGCTACCACCAGCCGGCGAAGCCTAACTTGGGCAAGTTGCCATACTTCGTAGCCGACGTAGACATTGGCCAGCAGCAATACTGCCGAAAAAACCCGGTGCAGGCTGAACGTACCGCTCAGCTTGCTTACCCAGGTTTCCCTTCCCATATACCCTGCTGCCGCCGCTACGATGTCGACTTCCTCGCGCACCTGCGTGCCCAGCACAATCTGCACAAACGTGAGCAACAGCACGGCCCACACGGCTATTTGAAGCGTAGCATTGCCATTGGTGCTTGCCGACGGCAGAGTCGAATGCAAGCTGTGCTCCTCCCCTCTCTGGCTTCGAACCAGGTCAACAGCGTAGAGTAGCATGGCAACTATTACCAGTGCCAGCCCCATGTGAATGGTCACCATTACCGGCAGCAGGTTAGTCGAAACTACCAGGGAACCTAGCCAGCCTTGAATGCCGGTGAGCAAAACGCTGCCCAATGCCAGCCAGAATACTACCGGCACTGTCCGTCTGATGGGAATGGCAAAAACCAACGTCAACATCACGAATACGCCAATCAAAGCGCCGAGTAAGCGGTTGACGTACTCAATCCAGGTTTTTACCGGGTTGAAGTCGGTTTCGATGTACTGGGTAGGGTGTGCGAAAATGTCGCCGGCCACCTGAGAAAAACCCATTTTCTGCAGGGTACGCGCCAGCTTCTGGTTCTTGGCCACCCGCTGCGCCGTATAGATTTCCTTGTAATTTGGAGGGAGCTGGTTGATATGCGTGGGAGGCACCCAACTGCCAAAGCACTTGGGCCAATCCGGGCAGCCCATGCCCGAACCCGTGCTACGCACTATACCTCCTACTAAAATCAATAAGTACACTGCAACGACAGTCAGCAGCCCGACGAAGCGAAAACGGCGAAATGAAGCCTCTTGCATAATGGATAAGCACTAATGGATGGCCTTGGCTCCCCTTGGAGCTCAGCGCAAGCCACATGTAGTAAAACAAAAGCGGGCCGCCGGTCAGGCGGCCCGCTTTGGGACGAAGTCAGTACTTACTAGTCTTCTTGTTCCTTCTCGTAGGGCAGGTTCGACGACTGCGTCTGCGAGTACGGGATGTGCTGCGGGATGAAGTCCGCTTCAGCACCCGGCTTGCTGTAGTCGTAGGGCCAGCGGTACACGGTCGGAATCTCACCGGGCCAGTTGCCGTGGCCGGGCTCGATGGGAGCCGTCCATTCCAGCGTGGTCGAGTTCCAGGGGTTCTGGGTAGCGCGACGGCCGCGGAAGATGCTGTAGAAGAAGTTGAAGATGAAGATGAACTGGGCGAAGAAAGCCAGAATAGCCGCAATCGAAATGAACTTGTTCATGTCGGCAAACTGCGAGAAGGCATCGAAGCCAGTCCAGGCATAGTAGCGACGGGGGAAACCGGCGATACCTACGTAGTGCATGGGCATGAACACCAGGTAAACACCCAGGAAAGTCAGCCAGAAGTGGATGTAGCCGAGCTTTTCGTCCATCATGCGGCCAAACATCTTGGGGAACCAGTGGTACACCCCGGCGAACAGGCCAAAGAAGGCCGAGCTACCCATTACCAAGTGGAAGTGAGCCACTACGAAATAGGTGTTGTGCATCTGGATGTCCAGGGTGGCGTTACCGAGGATGATACCCGTCAGACCGCCCGAGATGAACAGCGACACAAAGCCAACGGCGAAGAGCATAGCGGCAGTGAAGCGGATGTTACCACGCCACAGCGTGGCCAGCCAGTTGAACACCTTCACCCCCGAAGGCACGGCGATAATGAGGGTCAGGAACATGAAGACCGAGCCGAGGAAGGGGTTCATGCCCGTTACGAACATGTGGTGGGCCCATACCACGAACGACAGCAGCGAGATGCCAATCAGCGAGCCAATCATGGCGCGGTAGCCGAAGATGGGCTTGCGGGCGTTAGTAGCCAGGATTTCCGACACCATGCCCATGGCTGGCATGATTACGATGTACACTTCAGGGTGACCCAGGAACCAGAACAAGTGCTGGAACAGTACCGGCGAACCGCCTTGGTTGCTTAGCGCCTGCCCGGCAATGTAGATATCCGACAGGAAGAAGGAGGTGCCAAACGAGCGGTCGAAAATCAGCAGCAGCGCGGCCGAGAACAGTACGGGGAACGACAGGATGCCGAGGATGGCCGTGAGGAAGAAGGCCCAGATGGTGAGCGGCAGCTTGCTCATGCTCATGCCGCGGGTACGCAGGTTGATAACCGTCGTCACGTAGTTAACACCACCAAGCAGCTGCGACACGATGAACAGTGCCATCGACACCAGCCACATGGTCATGCCCATGCCCGAGCCGGAAATGGCTTGCGGCAGCGCGCTCAGCGGCGGATAAATCGTCCAACCGGCCGCAGCAGGGCCCGTTTCCAGGAACAGGGAGATGAACATTACCACGCTCGACAGGAAGAAGAACCAATATGAGAGCATGTTCATAAAGCCCGAGGCCATGTCGCGGGCACCAACCTGCAGCGGAATTAGGAAGTTGGAGAACGTGCCGCTAAGGCCGGCCGTGAGCACGAAGAACACCATGATGGTGCCGTGCATGGTAACCAGAGCCAAGTAGAACTCGGGGTCCAGCTTGCCGGCGCTAATCCACTTACCGAGCACGGGCGTCAGCCACTCCAGGGTGGCTTCGGGCCAGCCGAGCTGCAGGCGGAACAAGCTCGAAAGCGTGCCGCCCAGGATAGCCCAGAACATGCCGGTGATGAGGAATTGCTTGGCAATTACCTTGTGGTCTTGGCTGAACACATACTTCCACAGCCAGTGCTGGTCGTGGTGCTCATGGTCGTGCTCATGCTCCCCATGATGCAGGTGGTCGCCGTGCTCGGTAGAGGGCACTAGCGTACCACGTCCACCCTGAGCCTGGGCTTGCTCCTGCGCGTCGGAATGAATATCAACTGCCATATCTGACAAAAAAAGAGCGGTTATTATGCGTTAGTGGGACATGCTGGCCAAAGGAGCCGGAGCGGCCTCAACGGCAGGCTCGGCTTCCTGAGAAACCACGGACTTGGCTTTCTGTTTGAAAGAAGCCAGCACGTCGGGGTTTTGCGAGGCAAACGACTTCTGAGCGGCGTACCAGTTCACGTAGTCGTCCGGCTCGTCCACCACAATGTTCATCTTCATGGCGAAGTGGCCGCGGCCGCAAATCTGGTTGCAAGCCACTTCATAGTTGAAGTTCGGGTTGCCCAGCTTGGCGCGCATTTCGTCGGTCGTCGTAGTTGGCGTAAACCAAAAGCGGGTGGGCATGCCTGGCACAGCGTACATCTGCACCCGGAAGTGGGGCGAGTACACGGCGTGCAGCACGTCGCGCGAGCGAATCTTGATAAGAACGGGGTGGCCTTTGGGCACGTGCACTTCGGGAGCGACGAAGTCGTCCTGAGCAGCGTTGTCGTTCAGGTCGAATCCAAACTCGTTGGTGGCGTCAATCAGGCGGTAGTTCACCACACCCAGCTTCATGTCGCGGCCGGGGTAGCGCACCAGCCAGTTGAACTGCTTGCCCATCATCTCCAGTACCACCGCATCCTTGGGAGCCGGGCCCGTGATGCGCGTCCAAGCTTTCCAGCCGGCGAAAATCAGCGAGGCCATTACAATGGCGGGAATGATGGTCCAGATAACTTCAATCTTGTTGTTGTGCGCAAAGAAGTAAGCGCGACGGCCATCCTTGTGCTGGTACTTATAAGAGTAGAAGAACAGCAGGATGTGGCAGAGCACGAAGGGAACAGCAATCACTCCCATCGTGGTCCAGAACATGGTTTCCATTGCGTGGCCGTGCACCGAGGCAATGGGCGGGTTCATCTTATTGAAGTTCTCCGCAAACGAATAGGCAAACCACAGACCGCCAGCCACCAGGAACACCAGGAACAGCACAGCATTCACGCTGTTGCTCATGCCGATGTCGCGGGTGAATGTGCCGGAGAATATAGAAGTCAGAATCTGAAGGCGGAACAGCAGGCCGAATACGACCAGCAGAAGCACCAACACCAGTAAAATGGCAAGAGCAGTCATTGAAATTTGGTATTAAGTATCAAGTAGTAGAGCAACATAACAAGCTGGACAGACCAGATTTGTTTGGCCCCGAATACTCAAATCGAATTACGTGGTGTGGTGGACGCTCTCGTCCAGGAAGGGATGGTTAACCGGAACCAGGGGGGCCGAAGCCAGACGGCGGGTCATCAGCAACAGGAAAGAGCCAGCGAAAATGGCGAAGATGCCAAGCTCAATCAAGAACCCATTATCGCCCTTCATAGTGCCCGGCATCAGCATTAAATAGAAGTCGGACCAGTGGCCAACCAGAATGGCGATGCAGACAATCTTGAGCATAATCATCTGACGCTTGGCGTCACGCGTCATTAGGCCCAGGAAGGGGAACACAAAGTTGATGAACAGGTTGAAGAAGAACATCCAAGTGTAGCGGCCTTCCCAGCCACCGAGGCGCTGGTTGAAGTACACCGATTCTTCGGGCAGGTTGGCGTACCAAATCAGCATGAACTGGGCGAACCATACGTAGGTCCAGAAAATGCTGAAGCCAAACATCAGCTTGCCCAGGTCGTGCAGGTGGCCTTCGTTGAGGAAACGCAGGTAGCCGTTCTGGCGCAGGAAGATGGCGGTGAGCGTAATGCCGGCAATGCCCGATACCCACCACGAGGCGAATACGTACCAGCCGAACATGGTGCTGAACCAGTGCGTGTCAACCGACATCACCCAGTCCCAGGCAGCCATCGACGAGGTAACGGCGAACAGCACGAGGAACATAGCCGCTACCGTGATGCTCTTGTGGAAGTAGGCAGTGCCACCGTTGAGGTCTTCGGCCAAAGACAGCTTGCGCAGACGCTCAGAGAAGAACCACCAGATGCCCAGGTAGGCCACCATGCGAATCAGGTAGAAGGGCAGGTTGAGGAAACCGCTTTTACCAGCAATGATGGCATCGTAGTTCGGCGACGTCTTGTCCATGATGCCTTCGTGCGTCCAGTGGAAGATGTCGTGGCGGCCCAGGAAGAACACCACCAGCATGATGATGCTGCCGGGGAGCAGCCAGGCGCTGAAAGCTTCAGCGATGCGCTTTACCATTACCGACCAGCCGGCGTAAGCAACATACTGAATGGCCATCCATACAGTTCCTACTACCGAAACGCCAACGAAGAATACGTTGCTGTGCCAGAGGCTTACCAGTACGCGCTTCAGCCAGGCGGGGCTGCCTTCGTGGTGGGCACCGGCGCCAGCCCCGGCATCGTGACCCGCTGCGGCGGCGTGGCCGGCAGCAGCATGGTGCTCCTCGCCCCAGCCGAGCATGGCAGCTACCAGACCAAGGGCCAGCAGTACCACGCCGGCCACAATCATGGTCATAAAAGTTTTACGGGCGCCACCCGAAATGACGACGTGTTCAGCCGTGGCGCTTTCTTGATGCGTCAAAGTTGCCATAGTGCGTTATTGAGGAGTGGCAGTGCCGTTGGGTGCGGGGGTGTTACCATGACCGGGGGTTTCCGACCCGATATTGGCCTGAGCCTGACCAACCGGCAGCTGGTTGGCGCGGTCTGTCATTTCAGTTGAGTCGTTGGCAGTGCTGGACGGGCCCTGGGCCACCAGCTTGCTTAGGGCATCGGGGCCTTCGCCGCGCTGCAGTACCCGCACGTACATGGCAATTTTCCAACGCTCTTCGGGGTTCACAATGGAGCCGTGCGGCATCATGCGGTTGCGGCCCCACTGAATGACGTGATAGATGTGTCCGTCATTCATGTTCTTATAGGCGCCAGCCGAGTAGTTAGGCACCCCTTTGAACTTCGCGCCTACCGGGCCGTCACCAGCCCCGGTTTCACCGTGGCAGTGCGAGCAGATGCGGGTGTACAGCACCTTCCCTTCTTCAAGGTTAGCCTTGGTATAGGGGAAAGGGTTGCGCAGCGTACGCTCAGCTATACCAACACTATCCTTAGGAATGTGGGTGTAGTAGTTCATCTTGCCGCGGGGCACGGTGCCGTTGGCAGGCGTCCGCTGGTTGATGCCGAAGGCATTCACGCGGTTGAAGCCGGTTTGCTTCAGGGCCTCGTAAGGAATAGACTCGTACATCTCCGGAGCGTATTCCACACCGGGGTCGTTACCGTCGTGGGTACAGGCCGAAGCGAGTCCCAGGGACAACAGCAGCGCTGAAACGCGCAGGCTCAGGTTCAGCGGATGCTTCATTAGTTTTTGGACATTTCTTTTTGGTTGACCTCCGAAGCGCCGTTGTCGCGCAGCAACTGGGTCAGCCGGGGAAACTGCGAGCTGGTTTCGTCCAACTCAATAGCCACAACAAACTTGTCATCGGTAGCCCGGACATCCATTACCGGGGTCTTCCACCGGGGATACAGGCTCGTGATGAGGAAAAACGTCAGGGCCATGCCGTGGCAAGTGAAAAACACCGTGAGCTCGAACGACACCGGGATGAAGGCGGGCAGCGCGATGTGCGGCTTACCACCGATAATCATCGGCCAGTCGAAGCCCAGCATGTAAATCTGCAGCCAGAGGGCGAAGGACAGCCCGCAGCAGCCGTAGAAGAAGGCGGCGATGGGCAGACGCGAGCGTTCGATGCCAAGGGCGTCGTCTATCCCGTGCACGGGGTAAGGCGAGAATACGTCGTAGATTTTCACGCCGGTGGCGCGAATGTTTTCGATGGCGTGCAGCAGCACGTCTTCGTCATCGAAGATGCCGAGGGCAAAGCGCTTAGTCATGCTTGTCGTAGTTTACGGGAGCCGAGGCAGGAACACCGGGAGTGCCAGGATGGATGGGGGCATGGCCGTGACCGTGGCCGTGGCCGTGGTTGCCCGTGTAGGTGGGGCCGTTGTCGCCGGTGTATTTGAGGATGGTTTTTACTTCGGCCATGTTAATCACGGGGAAGAACTTGGCGAACAGCAGGAACAGAGTGAAGAACAGACCCAGCGTGCCCACGTAGATGCCGATGTCGATGATGCTGGGCGAGAACATAACCCAGCTCGAAGGCAGGTAGTCGCGGTGCAGCGAGGTCACGATAATTACGAAGCGCTCGAACCACATACCGATGTTCACGATGATGGACAGGATAAAGGTCAGCGGAATGCTGTAGCGCACGCGACGAATCCACACCAGCTGCGGGGTAATTACGTTGCAGGTCATCATCGACCAGTAAGCCCACCAGTAAGGACCGGTAGCACGGTTGATGAAGGCGTACTGCTCGAACTCTACCTGCGAGTACCAGGCGATGAAGAACTCAGTGATGTAAGCCACACCCACAATCGAGCCGGTCACCATCATGATTTTGTTCATCAGGGCGATGTGCTCGAGGGTGATGTAGTCTTCCAGCTTAAATACCACGCGGGTGATGAGCATGAGCGTAAGCACCATGGCGAAGCCCGAGAAGATAGCACCAGCCACGAAGTAGGGCGGGAAGATGGTGGTGTGCCAGCCCGGTACCACCGAGGTTGCAAAGTCCATCGATACAATGGTGTGTACCGAGAGTACCAGCGGGGTCGAAACACCGGCCAGAATCAGCGAAACCGTTTCGTAGCGCGACCAGGCTTTGGCCGAGCCTTTCCAGCCGAAGCTGAGCAGCGAGTAGCTTACCCGGGCGATGGGGCCCGTGGCGCGGTCACGGATGGTAGCGAAGTCCGGAATCAGGCCGATATACCAGAACACCAGCGACACGGTGAAGTAGGTCGAGATGGCGAATACGTCCCAGAGCAGCGGCGAATTGAAGTTCACCCACAGCGAGCCGAAGGTGTTCTGCAGCGGGAATACCCAGTAGGCCATCCAGGGGCGGCCCATGTGCAGTACCGGGAACATGGCGGCGCAGATTACGGCGAAGATGGTCATAGCCTCGGCCGCGCGGTTGATGGAGCTCCGCCACTTTTGACGGAAGAGCAGCAGTACGGCCGAGATAAGCGTACCGGCGTGGCCGATACCTACCCACCACACGAAGTTGGTGATGTCCCAGGCCCAGCCTACGGTTTTGTTCAGGCCCCATTCGCCGATGCCGTACCAAAGCGTGCGGTAAACGGAATAGAAAAAGACACCCAGGAAAAACAGGGCCACGGCCAGCGCGGCCATCCAGCGCAGGTTAGGCTTGGCTTCTACCTGGCGGCAGATGTCCTCGGTGACGTCGTGGTACGTTTTCCCCCCGGTAACCAGGGGTTCGCGTACGGCGGATACGTGTTGCATATTGTATTGGGGTCTTAGGGCCTTATGAACCTAGTCTTCCGACTTAATTAAGCGTTTTCTTCCGCGAAGAAGTGAGACTCCGGGGCGTTGCGAATCTTGGTGAGGTAAGCAATGTTGGGCTGCACGTTGATGGCGTCGAGCACGTGGAAAGCACGCTCCCCATCTTCGCGACGCAGAAGCTTGCTCAGGCGGCTCTCCGGGTCGCGCATGTCGCCAAACACAATGGCTTCGGTGGGGCAGCTCTGGGCGCAGGCCGTTACCACTTCGCCGTCTACCGGACGACGCTTCTGCTTCTTGGCTTCCAGCTTAGCCAGCTGAATGCGCTGCACGCAGAACGAGCATTTCTCCATCACACCGCGGGCGCGCACCGTCACGTCGGGGTTCAGCACCATGCGGCCGAGGTCGGTGAACATGTGCCCGTTCACGTTTTCGAACTTCTCGTTGGAGTAGTACGAGAACCAGTTGAAACGACGCACTTTGTAGGGGCAGTTGTTGGCGCAGTAGCGGGTACCTACGCAACGGTTGTAGGTCATCTGGTTCAGACCTTCCGAGCTGTGGGTGGTGGCCAGTACCGGGCACACCGTTTCACAGGGGGCGTGGTTGCAGTGCTGGCACAGCATGGGCTGGAAAATCACCTGCGGGTTGTCCGAGGGGTCTTCCATCGCCGCGTAGGTGCCCAGCTTACCAGTGGTTTCGAACTCGTTCTTGTGGTGGTCGGAGCTATAGTAGCGGTCGATGCGCATCCAGTGCATCTCGCGGCGGTTGATAACCTCCTGCTTGCCTACTACGGCTACGTTGTTTTCAGTCTGGCACCCAATCACGCACGAGCCGCAGCCAATGCACGAGTTGAGGTCGATAGCCATGCCCCAGTGGTGGTTGTTGTACTGGTAGTCCTGCCACAGCGAAACCTTATTAGGCTTCTCCAAGCCGTCGGGCGTGGCAATCTTGTCGTACTCGGTTACCTTCTTGGGGTCTTTGATGTAGTTGGCCAGCGTGTTTTCCTGCACCACCGGCTTGCGGTCCATGATGGTGTGGTGGGTCTGCGTCTGGGCGATGGGCTGGCTGCCGCCGGTTTTTTCCAGCGTCACTACACCCATGTAGCTGATGCCATTGGCCGTATCCATCAGCGGAGCAGCATTTACGCCTACTTTGTCGCCTACTTTGCCAGCCATCTCACGGCCGTAGCCCAAGGCGATGCTGACAGTACCGTTGGCCTGACCGGGCTGCACCAATACGGGCAGCTCGATGCTCTTGCCATTGGCCGTAACTTTTACTACGTCGTTCTGCTCCCACTTGCGCTCCACGGCCATCTTGCGCGGCACGGCGAGGTAGTTGCCCCAGGTAGCTTTCGATACCGGGTCGGGCAGCTCCTGTAGGAAGGGGTTGTTGGACTCAGCACCCGAGGCGCTGATGCCTACTTTCTCGTAGAACACTACTTCAACGCCGTTGCCTTTGGGAGCGGCATTGAGGCTGGACACGGCAGCGTCGGCGCTCATGGCGGCCGTCATCATTGCCGGGGCGGGCGCCAAGGCCGAGCCTGTAGCTACACCGTCGTGGACAGCCTTGTCCCAGGCAGCATTGAAGTTGCCACCGCCCAAAAAGCCACGCCAGTTGTTGCGCAGGTAGTTGTAGTAAGTCGTGTTGTTACCAGCCCAGTGCAGCAGGCTTTCCTGCGCCTGGCGCGTCGCAAACAGCGGCGTGATGGCCGGCTGAGCCAGGCTGAGGAAGCCGCGCTTGGGCTCATAGTCGTTCCACGACTCCAGCCAGTGGTGGTCGGGAGCAGCGTACTGGCAGAGGCTGCCGGTTTCGTCCAGGCGGTCGTTCAGGGAGATGGTCAGACCAACCTGAGCCAAGCCCGACTTCACCTTGTCCCCCATGGGGTGGTTGAACACGGGGTTGGCGTGGTAGAAGATAACGGCGCCTATGCTGCCGCTGTTCATGTCGTTAATCAGGGCCGCCATGCGGGCATCGTCGCCCTGACGCACCATGCTCGGCGCGGCGGGGTCGATGGTCGTGCCCACGTTGCCCAACGCCTGGTTGATGGCGGCAACCAGGGTTTGTACGGCCGGGTCGTTGGAGCCCGATACTACGAGGCTGGCACCGCGGTTGGCGGCCAGGTCGGCAGCAGCTTTGGCCAGCTGCGGGTTGCTGTACGACGAGCCACCAGCGCCGGTCACGGCATTGTAGAGGGCCAGGGTTACAGCGCCCATTTCCGAGGGCTTGATGGGCACGCGCACGTCGGCGTTGGAGCCGGTGAGCGACATGGCCGTCTCGAACTGGTAGTGGCGCGACATGCTGCGGTTTTCGCTGCTCACCTTGCGGTTGCGAACGTATTGCTTGGCGTACTCAACCGGCGAAATCCAGGTACCGAGGAAGTCGGCGCCTATGCTTACAATGACCTTGGCTTTGCTGAAGTCGTAGCCCGGTACCACGCCACCGTTGGCTTGCAGCAGACCAGTGGCCGACTGCGCGTCGTACATGACGTGCGTGGTGTTGGGGTAGCGGCCGGCAAACTCGGCGATGGCGCGCTTGGTGCTGGGGCTGATGATGGTGGGCGACACGATGGCAATGCGGCCGGTAACGCCAGCCAGCTTGCTGCGAATCTCCTGGTCTACCTGCTCCTTCGTCGCTTTCTCGTGGCCTTTAGGGCCTTTGATGGAGAAGTGTTGCAGGCGGCCGCCATCGTAGAGGCTCAGCACGGCAGCCTGGGCACGGGCCGAGAGGCCACCGCGGGTGATGGGCGACTCGGGGTTGCCTTCCAGCTTAATCGGACGGCCGTCGCGGTTCTTTACCAGTACCGCGTTGTAGTCCTCCCCGTTGAAATAGGTAGAGGCGTAGAAGTTGGCGATGCCCGGGTCTACTTCCTCCGGTTTGTTCAGGTAGGGAATGGCTTTGCGAACGGGAGTTTCGCAGGAGGCCAGCGTGGCCGCGGCCACCCCGAAACCCATCAGCTTGAGAAAGTCGCGCCGGGGAGCCGACGTAGCATCACTGCTTGCGTGGGCTTCTTTCACCGGCATAAACTCGGCGAAGGCCGACTGCATGAACTCCGGTGAGTTCTCCAGCTCCTCAATTCCTTTCCAGTATTTCATCGATGTTGGGGACTTAGGGACTTGGGGGCTTGGGGACTTGGCTGTTTTTCCAACCCCGCTGCCCGTAAGCGGTATTAAGCTAAATAATGTCAGATGGGAGGTTGAGGATTTTGGACCGGTGCTGGCTTTTCAAGCCAAGCCCCTAGGTCCCAAAGCCCCATTATCCAATTAGTAGTGGCACTTCGAGCACTCGGTGCCACCGTTCGACGACACGGTGAAGGGCGCACCGCTGTTGGCAGTGTCGTGCAGCTTCACGAGGTTGTCGTAGTAGTGGTTATCCTTGGTGTTGAGAGGCGTCTCGCGGTGGCAGTTGATGCACCAGCCCATGGTGAGGGCCGAGTACTGGTACACCACTTCCATGTTCTGGATGGGGCCGTGGCAGGTCTGGCACACGATGCCACCCACCTGGGTGTGCTGGGCGTGGTTGAAGTAAGCCAGGTCGGGCAGGTTGTGAATGCGCACCCACTGAATGGGCTGCTTGCGCTCGATGGCCCGGTAGATTTTCTTGATTTCGGGCGACTCCGTCTTAATCTGCGAGTGGCAGTTCATACAGATGTTGGCCGAAGGAATGTTGGCGTTCTTGCTCTTGTACACCGAAGTGTGGCAGTAGGCGCAGTTAATCTGGTGCTCGCCGGCGTGCAGCTTGTGCGAGAAAGCAATGGGCTGGGTAGGCTGGTAGCCTTGCTGCAGGCCCACGGCCATTACACTTTGTACACCTTCATAGAGGAGTACCAGCACGAACACCGTACCTACGATGCCACGCAGTACCGGCGACTTGTACAGGCCGGCCCAGTCAAAACGCTGCTCCAGGATTTCTACGTCGCGGCCGTCGAGGTCCTTGCGGCCACGCAACACGTCGCGCATCAGGTTGCCGATGATGACCAGCGTCACCACCAGTACAATCAGCACTACTACCAGCACGATGAGCAGGATGTCAACGTACTTGGCAGCGCCACTGGCTTCAGCGCCAGGTGCATTTTCGCCTATGTTCTGACCAGGCTTAGTGTCGGTTCCAGCACCGCCGCCCGTGGCTTTGGCCTGGCCTTCTACCGAGGTAACGTAGGCGAAAATCGACTTGATTTCATTGTCCGAGAGCTGGAAGCTGGGCATTTGCTGCTTCGCATACTCGTTGAAGATTTTCACCGCGTACTCGTCGCCGCTGGCTACAACCTTGCTGGAGTTCTTTACCCAGGGAATGAGCCAGGAGATGGGGCGGCGCTTGGTGATGCCGGCCAGGGCCGGACCCACCACTTTGTCATTTACCGCGTGGCACTGGGCACAATTGCCTTTGAAAAGGGCATCACCGGCGGCGATGGCAGCGGCGTCACCACCGGCAGCAGGGGCGGCACCGGCCGTGGCGCCGGGCGTTACGCCTGCCTTACTTACAGTCGCGGCATCACCTTGTGCCGAGGCCCGGTAGGTGCCGGCAAACGTCAGAAACAGGGCCAGTAACAGATGAGGTAGTGCGCGAAGTCGAGGGCTACTCATAGTCGAAACAGACAGGAAAAACGGAACGCAGGGGTATTTCAAGGCCACAAATGTAGGTCAGGATTTGTGGGCTACAAAAGGTAGGATGCAATTTTTGGAGGCAAGGCGTCGTTGCGGCGGGCCACTCCGGAAGGCAGCTGCCGCCGCCCTGGGCTTATTGTCCTCAGTCCCGGCTGCTTCCCTCCTACCCCAACGGGGACCGCCGCATTTTTACCGGTATAGGCCTATTTTCAGGAACAGCGCGGCGCCGCCTACTGGCTTAGGCCAGCGAAGGGTTTGTAAATAGACGACGAGAGACTAGCCAACACAGGGGACGCTGCCAGCGTCTCCATACTTATAAGGTATAAGCAGGGCGAACGGCAGCGCCGGCTCCGAACAATAGCCTTATGAGAATTATCCAAGGCCTGGGGAACCAGAACCGTCCTTCCGGTACTTATTAGCTGCCAGGGCTTGGCAATCTGTCCGAAAGTCAGTACCTTTGCGCCCCAATCAAATTTTTCACCCCCTAATTTTCACCCCGTCGTAATGGAAGTAAGAAATTACGAGACGGTCTTCATTCTGACTCCCGTGCTGAACGAGAGCCAAGTGCAAGAGACGGTCGAGAAGTTCACCCAGGTGCTTAAGGAAAATAGCGCCGACATTCTGTCCACTGAAGCCTGGGGCCTGCGCAAGCTCGCCTACCCGATTCAGAAAAAAACCACTGGCTACTACTTCGTGGTAGAGTTCACCGGTGCCGGCAACCTCGTTGACACGCTGGAGCTGGCGTTCCGTCGTGACGAGCGGGTTATCCGCTTCCTGACCACGGTGCTCGACAAGCACGCCGTGGCCTACAACCAGCGCCGCCGCAATGGGGAAATGAACCAGCAGAAGGCCGCTAAAGAAACCGAAGCCGTAGCCCAATAACGCAGCACGAACATGGCAACTCCCGCTAACAACCGGAACAACAACGACCGGTCGGCAATGAACAAGCCGGTGGACAACCGCAAGAAGTACTGCCGCTTCAAGAAGAACGGCATCAAGTACGTGGATTACAAAGACCCGAACTTCCTGCTGAAGTTCGTGAACGAGCAAGGCCGCGTGCTGCCCCGTCGCCTGACCGGCACCAGCCTCAAGTTCCAGCGCAAAGTGACCCAGGCCGTAGCCAAGGCCCGTCACCTCGCCCTGATGCCCTACGTAACCGACGCCCTGAAATAAGTAGTTAGAAGCTAGGAGCTGGGAGCTAGGAGTTGAGTTTTTCAAAATTCTACCTCCTGGCTTCTTGCTCCCAACTCCTCCAAAGAACCATGGAAGTAATCCTCAAAGACGACGTTAAAGGTCTTGGCTTCAAGAACGACCAGGTGACGGTGAAGCCGGGCTATGGCCGCAACTACCTGTTGCCCCAGGGTCTGGCTATGCTGGCCGACAAGACCAACAAGAAAATCGTAGCCGAGAACGTGCGCCAAGCCGCTCACAAGGCCGATAAAATCAAAGGTGACGCCCAAGCCATTGCCGACCAGATTGGCGAAATGGTGCTGGAAATTCCGGCCAAAGTGGGTGAGAGCGGCAAAATCTTCGGCCGCGTAACCACCCTGCAGCTGGCGGAAGCCCTGAAGGCCAAAGGCATCGACGTAGACCGCAAGCGTCTGTCGTTCGACTCGGACCCCTCGGCTGCCGGCGACTACACCGCTACCGCTCTCCTGCACAAGGAAGTGAAGCACTCGGTGAAATTCCGCGTGGTAGCTGAGTAGTTCCTACTGAACTAAATATTAAAAAAGCCCCGCCTACTTGGCGGGGCTTTTTGCTTTGTTGGTGCTGCCAGCTTTCTGGCGGCTATTTTTGCCTTGATGTTTAGAACTGAGCTTACCATTACGCCGGCTTCGCGCCAACTTGCCCGCACGGCGCGGGTGCTTACGCTAGGCTCCTGCTTTGCCGACAGCATGGGCGCCCGGCTGGCGCTGAATAAGGTGGAAACCCTTGTAAATCCCTTCGGGACCGTGTTTCAGCCCCTGGCCCTGGCCCAGCTACTGCGCGCCGCAACCGGGGAAGAAGTGGACTGGCAGCAGCACGTGGTGGAAGCCCGCGGGCGCTGGCAGAGCTACGACCTGCACGGCAGCATCGGCGCGGCTACGCCCGTGGAACTGCTGCAAACCATTCAGCAACTGGTGCAGCGCACCGCTGACTTCGTGCGGCAGACTGACCTGGTGGTGCTGACGCTGGGCACGGCCTGGGCCTACCGCCTGCGCGAAACCGGTGAGCTGGTGAGCAACTGCCACAAGATGCCCGCCGAGCTTTTTGTGAAGGAGCTGCTGACGCCGGATGAAATCATTAATGCCCTGGCCGAAACCCACGCCTACCTGCGGCGCATCAACCCCGACGTTGAAATTGTGCTGACGGTGAGCCCAGTGCGCCACCTTAAGGACACGCTGCCGTTGAATGCGGTGAGCAAGTCGGTGCTGCGGGTGGCCTGCCACTACCTGAGCGACTTGCTGGCCGGTGTGAGCTATTTCCCAGCGTATGAGCTGCTGACAGACGATTTGCGCGATTACCGCTTCTACGCGGCTGATATGCTGCACCCGTCGGAAGTGGCGGAAGACTACATCTGGGACAAGTTTGCCCGCACTTACTTCGACGTGGATTTCGGCCGTTTCCGCAAGGAATGGGCCGCCATCCGGCAGTCGCTGGGCCACCGTCCGCTGCACGAGGGGGCACCCGAGCACCGGCAGTTTCTGGAAAATACCCTGGAGCGCCTGCAGCGGTTGGCCAGTCAGGGCGTGGCAGTGGAAGCAGAGCTACGCGAGCTGGAGCAGCGGCTGGCCGCACTGCCGGTACCGCCTCCGCCAGCGCCCGAGCCGGAGCCCGAGGACGATGGCGAAGAGCGAATCGACATTGGCGCGCCAGATGGCGAAAGCACACCTACCTCCCCTACTCCAGGCCGGCCAGAGCGGCTGTCGCCGGAAGAATTCCGCCGGCAGCGGAGCGAGCGGGACCGGCGGGGGCGCGACGAGCGTCGCCCCGAGCCGCGTCCCAATACACAGCCGGCTCCTGTGGAGGCAGCAGAAGCACTTGCGCCAGCGGCAGCAGAAGCGGGCGAGGAGCATAGTGAAGAATTCGCTTCGGCCACAGAAGTACTGGGGCTAACTTCGGCCACGGCCGCCGTGAGCACGGGCGAAGCCGAGCCCGAGCAGGAGCAGCAGCCGAAGAAAAAGAAGCGTCGCTCGCGCGGAGGCGCCAAGCGCACAGCTCGCAAACACGCTGCCCGCCTGGCGGCGGAGGCTGAAAATGCACTGAGCCCAGCACCCCAAGGCGTGGCTCCTTCAGATGCCTCAGCATCGGAGGAACAAGCGCCACAGCAAGCTACAACGCCTTCTGCACCAACGGCTGTTGCAGCAGCAGCTGTTGAAATTCCCGCCAGTGAGGCACCGGCCGTAGTGCTGCCGGAAGTGCCGGCCGTCGCGCCGCCCGCTATTGCCGAGCCGGCCCGCCGCGAAGCCGGGCGTCAAGGCAAAAAATCGACGGTTATTACCAAGTCGACTCCCGTGAAGCGCGGCAGCCGCCGCGGGGTGCAGCCGCCCGCCGTGGAGGCGCCTCCGGCCCCCCTGCCACTGGCAGGCGAAACGGCTTTGCCGGAGTTACCGGAAGTAGTGGCAATTTCAGCGCCTGTAGTGCCGGAACTGCCTATTCCTGCCTTAACTGTGGGTGAGGAAACTGTAGTTACTGCGAAGTCCAACAAAGGCCGTAACCGAGGAAGTCGCAGCAAGGCTTCCGCTGAACGCACTGCTACGCCAGTTCCTGCGCCAGCTGAGCAAGCCCCAGCCATAGTAGAACCAGTAGCGCCGCAGCTGCCGGAGCCAGCTGCCGTTGCGGAGCCCAAGCCCCGACCGAAAGGCAAAGGGCCGAAGCGCCACGCGCTGTATGCCACGCCGGCAGCTGATATTGTACCTACGGAGCCAGTAGCCGAGCTGCCCACTCCTGCTGCCGAGCAAACCGCAGCACCGGTGCGCAAGCGCAACCCCAAAGCCGCTGCAGTAGCTCAGCCGGCGGCTGAAGTGGCGCCGGCCGAAGCTGGTACGGCCCCGGCTGCAGCTCCCAAACCCCGGCGAGCCCCGACGAAGAAAACGCCGCCCGTGGTGGCTCCCGCGCCGGCCGAGCCGGGTCAGCCAAAGGAAGCAGCTCCGAAGCCGAAACGCAGGGCCCCTAAAAAGCCGTAAACTAGCAGCAAGAAGCCCGGCTACTTAGCCGGGTTTCTTGTTTTCCGTCGGCTGTTACTCTCCGTACTTATGGCTCACGCTTCTGCATTCACCAACCGCCTGGCTCAGGAAACCAGCCCTTATTTACGGCAGCACATGCACAACCCGGTGGACTGGTTTCCCTGGGGACCGGAGGCGCTGCAAAAGGCTCGTGACGAGCACAAGCCCATTTTGGTCAGCATTGGCTACGCGGCCTGCCACTGGTGCCACGTGATGGAGCGGGAGTCGTTTGAGGATGCCGCGGTGGCGCAGGTGATGAACCAGCACTTTGTGTGCATTAAGGTAGACCGGGAGGAAAGGCCCGATGTGGACCAGCTGTACATGGACGCGCTGCATGCCATGGGCGTGCAAGGGGGCTGGCCGCTGAATGTGTTTCTGACCGCAGAGGCCAAGCCTTTTTACGGGGGCACTTATTTTCCACCCGGCAACTGGCGGCAGCTGCTGGAGAATATCGGGACTGCATACACCGGCGAGCACCGCACCGAGCTGGAGCAGTCGGCCGAGCGGTTTGCCCGCGTGCTGGGGGCCAGCGAGCTGCAGAAGTACGGGGCGCATAAGGCCGGCAATGAGCCGGTAATCGGCCTAGCACCGGCAAGCTCCAAGCCGGGAGGCGTCAGTGATGACGAGTTTAAGCTGCTGGTGAATAACCTAGTACCAAAGTTTGACCAACTGCGCGGCGGGCTGGACCGGGTGCCAAAATTCCCCATGCCCAGCGTGTGGCGCTTTGTGCTGCGCTGCCACGTCATCAGCGGCAGCGAGGCTTTGCTCAACCAAATGGTGCTGACGCTGCGGGAAATGGCCTGGGGCGGCATCTACGACCAGGCCCACGGCGGCTTTGCACGCTACTCCGTGGATGGCGAATGGCTGGTGCCGCACTTTGAGAAGATGCTGTACGACAACGGTCAGCTGCTGAGCTTGTACAGTGAAGCCTTTCAGGTGACGGGCGAGGAGCTGTTCCGGGAAGTGGTGTACGACACGGTGGAGTTTGTGCGCCTGGAGCTGATGGGCCCCGACGGCGGCTTTTACTCCTCGCTCGATGCCGACAGCGAAGGCGTGGAAGGCCGGTTTTACGTGTTTACCAAGGAAGAGCTGCAGCACATTCTGGGCGACGAGGAACCGCTGTTTTCGGCTTACTACAACTGCACGGCGCTGGGCAACTGGGAGCACGGGCGCAACATTCTGCACCGCCTACAGTCGGACGCCGACTTTGCCGCAGCCCACCAGCTGGCGCCGGGCCTGGTGCCCGAGCTGGTGCAGGGCTGGAAGCAAAAAATAATGGCGGCCCGCGCCTACCGCGTCCGGCCCGGCCTCGACGACAAAATCCTGACCGGCTGGAACGCGCTGATGCTGCAAGGCCTGTGCGATGCTTACCGTGCCTTCGCCGAGCCTGAATTTCTGGTGATGGCGCAGCGCAATGCTAACTTCATTCAGCATACCCTGCGCCAAGGCGAGCAGCTGTACCGCACGGCCAAAGGCGGTAAGGCCAGCATCAGCGGCTTTTTGGAAGACTACGCGCTGGTGATTCAGGCCTACATCAGCCTCTACGAAATAAGCTTTGCCGAGGAATGGCTGCACGAGGCCGAGGCGCTGACCGAGTACGTGCTCAACCACTTTTTCGACCCCGCTGAGCAGCAGTTTTTCTTTACTGACAGCAGCGCCGAGCCGCTTATTGCCCGCAAAAAGGAGCTGTTCGACAACGTTATTCCCGCTTCTAACTCGGTCATGGCTCACAACCTGCACCGCCTGGGCCGCCACCTCGAAACGCCCGCCTACAGCGAGCTGGCCGCGGCCATGCTGGCCCAGGTGCGCCCGCTGGTGGTGCAGGAGCCGCAGCACCTCAGCAACTGGGCTGCGCTGTACGCCGCGCTGCTCCGGCCCGGTCCCGAAATTGCCATTGTGGGACCCCAGGCCGATGAATTGCGCGAAGAGCTAAGCCGGCACTTCCTGCACGACGCTGTGCTGGCGGGCACCGAAACCGGCAGCTCGCTGCCACTTCTGCGCCTGCACCAGCTGCCTGCGCACGAGCGTACGGCTATTCACATCTGCCGCAACCAGGCTTGCCTGGCCCCGGTGTACAGCGTGCAGGAGGCTTTATCGGCCCTGTCACCGGGCTAAGCGCCGCATAAAACTGGCTTAGTAGCCGCAATAAAAAAGCGCCGGACCACAGCCCGGCGCTTTTTTATTAGGAAACAGTGTGGGCTTATTCCAGCACCACTTTGCGGGTCAGGATATCCGTACCAATGACTACCCGCAGGGTGTAGACACCCGAAGCCAGGCCCCGCGTGCTGAGCACCTGCTCACCGTTGCCGGCCGCAAGCTCGGCGCGGCGCACTTCCTGACCCAGGGCATTGAGCAGCGTAGCTTGTCCAGGGCCGGGATGGCCGTTCAGGCGCAGGGTGAGCTGGCCGCTGCTGCTGGGGTTGGGGTACACAAGCAGGGCCTTGGAGTCGATGCGGGGGCGGGCGCTGGTTACCACATTGGCGGCAGCTATGGTAAAGGTGCCGGGCGTATCCCCGTCGGCGTAGCCGCTCACGGCAATATAGTAGCGCTGGCCCGCCGTCAGGTTGCTCAGCCCAACGGTGCTGATGCCAGTGTTGCTGGCCCCGCTGCTCTGGCAGGCCACTAGCGTGAAAGGACCGGTGCTGCAGTCAGCCACCGTAAATACCCGCACCATGCCGGCGGCGCTGCCAGTCAGGGTCAGCGTAACCAGACCACTGGTTGGCGTCATTTCAAACCACACGTCCTGTGGGCTGGTAGCCGCGGAGCAAGCCGAGCCCGCAGTGCCCGGCTGGGTACTGGTGGTTCCACCCACATTTGAGCTGGAAACAGGCTGCAGCGGCGCATTGGGTAGCGTAACGGTTACCGGTACGGCGCCGCAGGGCTCGTCATTAACCGGCACAGCGGGGGCCGTCAGCGTCTGGAAACAGAATGGACCAGCAAAAGAGCTGCTGCCTGGGCCGCTGAGGCAGCTCTGCCGCACGTAATAGCAGTAGGAAGTATTGGCCTGCAAACCGTTAAGTGCGAACGAAGGCGTGTTGAGCCCACTCACAGCCGTGCCGGTGCCGGGCATGAAACCCTGAATGCCATACTCGATGTCGTACTGGGTGTTGGGCGTGGGCGTACCGGCCGGCTGCCAGTTTATCGTGGCGGAGAAGGCGGCAACGTTGGTAGCCGGCAGACTGCTGGGAGCCGGGCAGGTAGGCGCGGCTGCGGTGGTAAAGCATTGCGGCCCCACGTAAGCGCTGCTGCCAACCGTGCCGCTGCACAGCGTCTGCACATAAAAGCAGTAGTTGGTGTTAGGCTGCAAGCCGGTGAGCTGGGCATTCAGCGCCGTCACCGTCACGATGGTACCGGTGAGCGGGTTGAAGCCGGGGGGGCCATACGACACCGCGTAGCTGACGCCGGGGTTGGGCGTGCTGCTCATTTGCCAGCTGAGGTCGGCCGAGCTGCTGGTCAGATTGTTGGCGGCCAGCGTGTTGGGCGCCGGGCATGTCACGGTGCCGGTGGCGGTGGTGAAGCAGGTGGGACCTACCAGGGCGCTACCGCCTGTGGTACCGGGGCAGTCCTGGCGCACGTAGAAGCAATAGGCCGTGGCCGGCTGCAGGCCGGTAAGCTGGGCGCTGGCGCTGGTCAGCCCCGTTAACTGGGTGCCGGTACCGGGGTTGAAGCCCTGCGGGCCAAACTCCACGGTGTAGGTGGTGCCAGCGGTGGGAGTGCCGCCCGGCTGCCAGCTCAGGCTGGCGCCGCTGCTGGTGATGGTACCGGCCACGGGAGCCGACGGCGCGGGGCAGGTGGTGGGCGAAGTTGCGCACACGGCCATGGTGCCCGTCGCGTTGCCGCCCCACTCCCACACGCGCACGTACAGCACCTCGCCGGGCGTGCGGCCGGTCAAATTGAGGAGCGAGAAGTTGCCCGTGCCGTTGTCGTCGTCGCAGCCTATCTGCACAAGGTTGGCGCAGGTGCCGGCGTAGATGCTCATGCCCGTGTCGTTGATGGGGCTGCCAGGCGCGGCCAGCGTCTGCACGGTGAGAGTGCCACTGGCGGGCACCGTCACCTTAAACCAGATGTCGCCGCCCTGGTAGTTGCCGCAGGTGGGGGCTGCCGGGCCGGTGCTGCTGGTAGCCGCGGCATTGCTGGCGCTGGTCTGGCTTACGCAGGTGTTGCCAAACTGCACGGGCACGTTCAGGGCGCCGGCGCAGTCGTCGTTAGCTGGCGCGGTGGGCGCCGGCGTCAGGCACAGCGTAAAGGTGGCCGCGTTGCCGATGGGCTGTACCATGGTGGCCGAGTACACCCGGATGTAGTAGGTCTGCCCCACCGTGAGCCCGCCCAGCAGCTGCGTGCTGGGGGCCGTGCCCTGCACGTTGGCGCAGAAAATACCCGTGGAATTAGCACAGGTGCCCGAGCGCACGTCCAGCACCGCCGCAAACTGCGGGGCCAGCGTGATGCTCTGCGACGCAGCCGTGGCCACGAAGCTGTACCATACGTCGTTGGCCACGTTGCCGCCGAAGCCGCAGGTGGTCGAGGGTGGCAGCGACTGCGAGGCAGCGGCCACCGAGCCGTTGGTGGGCGTGCAGGTGCTGCCGATGGTCAGCGGAATGGCTGTGGCACACTCGTCGTTGGCCGGCGGGGTTGGGCCGGGCGTTATGCACAGCGAAAACGACGCATTCAGCGAGGAGGGCTGCTGGTTGCCGTTGGCGTAGACGCGGACGAAGTAAGTCTGCCCGGTAGTCAGGCCGCCCACCAGCGAAGTCGTGGTGTTGTTCTGGAAGCCCGTGGTGCAGAAGATGCTGCTGGAGTTGGTGCAGGTGCCGGCGCGCACATCCAGCACCGCCGGGAACAGCGAGAACATGGTAATCTGGTGGGTAGGGCCGGTGGCAGTGAAGGTGTACCACACGTCCTGGGCCACTACGTTATTCAGACCGCAGGCCGCCGTGGGGGCAAGCGACTGCGAAGCGCCCTCCACCGAGCCGGCCAGGGGCGAGGCGCAGGTGGCCGTGACTGGGATGTTCTGGGCCTGGGCGCACTCGTCATTAGCCGGTGCGGTGGGTGCCGGGTTGATGCACAATGTGAACGTAGCGTTGGCCGGCGTGGGCTGGGTGTTGCCGTTGGCGTAGATGCGGATGTAGTAGGTCTGCCCGGTGGTCAGCCCCCCCACGACAGTGCCGGTGGCGGTGTTCTGGAACACCGCGGTGCAGAACCGGCTGGTGGAGCTGGCGCAGGTGCCCGAGCGCACGTCCATAATAGCCGCGAAGCGCGAAGTCAGGGTGATGAGCTGGGTGGGCGCGGACGCCACGAAGCTGTACCATACATCAGCTGCCGTGGTCACGTTGTTGCCGCAGGCACTGGTGGGCGGCAGGCTCTGGGTGGCGCTGGCCACGGTGCCGTTGGTGGAGGTGGCGCAGCTCTGCACCACGGCCACGGGCACCGCCGTAGCGCACTCGTCGTTGGCCGAGGGCGGCGGGCCGGGCTGAATGCACAGCGTGAAGTTGCCGTTCTGCGGCGTGGGCTGAATGTTGTTATTGGGGTAGAGGCGCAGGTAATACGCCTGCCCGGAAGTCAGCCCACTCACCACCAGCCCCTGTGCGTTGAAGGTAGTCGCGCAGAACACACTGGTGGAGCTGGCGCAGGTGCCCGAGCGCACATCAATAACGGCGCCCAGGTTGCCGCTAACCGTAATAATCTGCGTGGGGCCGGTGGCGGTGAAGGTGTACCATACGTCGCGGGTGGTGGTGGCCAGCCCGCAGTTGGCCGTGGCCGGCAGCGACTGCCCCGCTGCCACGTAAGTACCTGCGGTAGGATTGACGCAGCTGGCATTCACGGGCACGTTGATGGCTCCGGCGCACTCGTCATTTGCCGGCGGCGTGGGTCCGGGGTTGATGCACAGCGTGAACGTGGGGTTGGCCACCTGGAAGCCGGTGTAAACGCGGATGAAGTAAGTCTGCCCGGTCGTGAGCCCGCCCACGGTAAGGCCCTGGGGAGCGAAGGTATTCGAGCAGAAGATGCTGGTGGAGCTGGCGCAGGTGCCCGAGCGCACGTCCAGCACCGCGGCGAAGGTGGAAGTCAGGGTGACGGTTTGGGTGGGGCCGCTGGCCACAAAGCTGTACCATACGTCGTTGGCCGTGGTGCCACCACCGCAGTTAGGCGTAGGTGCCAGGCTTTGCGAAGCCCCGCTCAGCGTGCCGCTCACCGGCGTAGTGCACGCCGCAGTCACAGGTACGGCAATGGCCTGGGCGCACTCGTCGTTGGCCGGGGCCACGGGCCCGCCCGTCAGGCAGAGCGTGAAGCCCGCGGCCGCGGGCTGGGGCTGCTGTCCATCGGCATAAATCCGCAGGAAATACGTCTGCCCGGCCGTAAGCCCGCTCAGAATGCGAGGTTGGTTGCCAAAGCCGGAGGCGCAGTACACGCTGGTGGAGTTGGCGCAGGTGCCCGAGCGCACATCCACCACGGTCTGAAAGCCAGCCGTAATGGTCAGGCTCTGCGTGGCGCCGCTGGCCACGAAGCTGTACCACACGTCGTTGGCCGTGGCAATGTTGCCGCAGTTAGCCGAAGGCGGCAGGCTCTGGCTGGCCAGGGCCAGCGTGCCGCTGACCACGGCGTTGCAGGCCGTATTTACCGGTAAGGAAACGGCCCCGGCGCAGTTGTCGTTGGCGGGCGGGCTGAACGTAACGGCACACATGGCGATGGGGCCGAAGGCGTTGTTGCCAAATTCCCAGACGCGCACGTACAGCACTTCGCCCGGCGTGCGCCCGCTCACGGTTAGTAGGGAGTAGCCGCCCACGGAACCGCCGTCGTCGTCGCAGCCCAGCTCGGTAAGCGCCGTGCAGCTACCCGAGTACATGGCCATGCCGGTGTCGTTGATGGGGCTGCCGCTGGCCGGGGCCACGGTTTGCACCGTCACCGAGCCGCTGGCGGGCACCGTTACCTTAAACCAGATGTCGCCGCCCTGGTAATTGGCGCAGGCCACCGCTGGCGCGCCGGGGCTGGCCGTAGCGCCGGTATTGTCGCCCACTACCTGTGTGGTGCACACCCCACCGGACTGCACGGGAATGTCGATGGCCGCGGCGCAGTTGTCGTTGGGCGGTGTGGCCGTGCTGGCCCCAGGGGCCACGCACAGCGCGAAGGTGCTGCTGATGCCGGCCGGGGGCGTGGCTCCGCTCGCATACACCCGAATGAAATACGTTTGCCCGCTGGTAAGCCCACTCACGCTGGAAGGGTTGGTATTGCCCGCAAACACCTGGGCGCAGAAAATGCTGGTCGAAGTAGCGCAGCTGCCCGAGCGCACGTCCAGAATGGCTTGGAAGCGGGGCGCCAGGGTGATGAGCTGGCTCGCCCCCGTTGCCACGAAGCTGTACCAGGCATCGTTGGCCGTCGTCACGTTGAAGCCGCAGGCTGCCGTGGGCGCCAAGCTCTGGGTGGCGCCCTGCACCGTGCCGTTGACCGGCATGGCGCAGTTGGCGCTAACCTGCACGCTCTGGGCCGTGGTGCACTCGTCATTGTTTATCTGGGCCGAAGCCCGGCCGCTGCCCAACAGCAGCAGCGCGGTGAGCAGGCCCCATAAAGGCCGCACCCGACGAAGAACAGAGGGTAAAGTTGGCATCATACGAACAAGGGTAAGGGTGAAAGAAGAGAAGCGTACTGGTAGGACAGCCGCCAGCGAAAAAGGCTGCCCTACAGTTACTTTTCGCCGCAATAATCCAGCCATACTGCTATCTAACAGCACCTTCTATTCCCTTTTTAATCTTGCCCGCAACGGCCCGGACAGAGGTAAGACAATTCACCCGGTCAAACCAGTCGGCGCCGAATGGGTTTCCTTCAGATTAAGCCTTGCCCGCCGGCTACAGCGGCGGCTGGTTTCTATCTTTACTATCCGCCCCTACCCTATCCGTTGTTTTGAGCCTCGCCTTAGACTTTACCTTACCCGTCCCGGCTTCGGCAGCCGACCGGGTGACGCTATTTGCCGACGTTATTCTGCCCCTGCCCCTGCCGCGGCTCTATACCTACCGCGTGCCCTATGAGCTCAACGACAAGGTGGTAATTGGCGGGCGCGTCATTGTGCAGTTCGGGGCCAAAAAGACGCTGAGCTGCATCGTGGCCGCTGTGCACGAGCAGGCGCCTAAGGACTATCAGGCCAAGTACATCCTCGAATTCATCGACGACGCGCCCGTGGTGACGCAGCCCCAGCTCAAGCTCTTCCGCTGGATGGCCGACTACTACATGTGCACCCTGGGCGAGGTTATCAATGCCGCCCTGCCTTCAGCCCTGAAGCTGAGCTCGGAGTCGCGCATTCAGCTGCACCCGGCGTTTTCGCGGGAAGAAAACGAATACCCCCTCACGGTCCAGGAAGAGCAGATTCTGGACGCCTTGGGCACACTGGAAGATGGCAAAGCCCTCACCTTTACCGAGGTGGGCGAGCTGCTGGGCATTGCGTCCTTTCACAAGGTCATCAAGTCCCTGATGCACAAGGAGGCCATTTTCCTGTTCGAGCACACCGCCGACAAGTACACGCCCAAGGTGCTGAAAAAGGTGCGCCTGGCCCACCACTTCGTGAACGAGGCTTCGCTGGAAATGCTGTTTACGGGCCTCACCAGCAAGCCCAAGCAGCTGGATGTGCTGATGAAGTACCTGCAGCGCGTGCCTGTGTACCAGAACGAGCACGCCAACCACGCCGGGATGGAAAAGGCCGCCCTCACCAGCAGCCCCCACCTCTCGCCCTCAGCCGTGAACACGCTCATCAAAAACGGCGTGCTGGAGCAATTTGACCAGATTGTGTCGCGCTTCCCGCTCGACGACGAGCCCACGGCTCAGCTGCACTTCACGCTGAGCGAGGCCCAGACCGCGGCGCGCGATGAGATAATGACGCACTTTGCCGAAAAGGACATCGTGCTGCTGCACGGCGTGACCGGGGCCGGCAAAACGGAAATCTACATCGACCTGATTCGCAAAGCCCTGGACGGCGGCGGGCAGGTGCTGTACCTGCTGCCCGAAATTGCCCTCACGGCCCAGATTGTGACGCGCCTCATGCGCGTGTTCGGCTCGCGCCTGGGTGTGTACCACTCCAAATTCAGCGACAACGAGCGGGTGGAAGTGTGGAACGGCGTGCTCTCGGGCCGCTTCCAGGTCGTGCTGGGCGTGCGCTCGGCCGTATTCCTGCCCTTCGATAACCTCTCGCTCATCATTGTGGACGAGGAGCACGAGTCGAGCTACAAGCAGTACGAGCCGGCCCCGCGCTACAACGCCCGCGAGGTGGCCCTGATGATGGGCAACTTCCAGGGCGCCAAAACCCTGCTCGGCTCGGCCACCCCGGCCGTCGAAACCTACTACCAGGCCAAGCAGGGCCGCTACGGCCTGGTGAGCCTCACCAAGCGCTTCGGCGAGGCGGGCATGCCCGAGATTGAGCTGATTGACACCCGCAAGCAGCGCGAGGCCAAGACCATGCACAACCACTTCTCGGCCGACCTGCTGGCCGAGATTGAGCGCAAGCTCGGGGCCAAGGAGCAGGTGATTCTGTTTCAGAACCGCCGCGGCTACGCGCCCGTGGTGGCCTGCCAGGACTGCGGCTGGATACCCAAGTGCACCAACTGCGCCGTGAGTTTGAGCTACCACAAGCACAGCCACGAGCTGCGCTGCCACTACTGCGGCTACCACGACCCCATGGTGAGCAAGTGCCCCTGCTGCGGCTCGCGGGCCGTGAAAACCGTGGGCTTCGGCACTGAGAAGATTGAGGACGACCTCAAAATCATGCTGCCCCAGGCCAACGTGCAGCGCATGGACCTCGACACCACGCGCGCCAAAAATGCCTATCAGCAGATTATCGGCGACTTCGAAAAGCAGAACACCAACGTGCTGGTGGGCACCCAGATGGTGACCAAAGGCTTGGACTTCGCCAACGTGAGCCTGGTGGGCATCATCAACGCCGACTCCATCATCCACTACCCCGACTTCCGGGCTCATGAGCGGGCCTACCAGATGTTTGTGCAGGTGAGCGGCCGGGCCGGGCGCAAAGGCAAAAAGGGCAAGGTACTAATTCAGACCGCCGACCCCACGCAGGTGATTTTCGACAAGGTCATCCGCAACGACTACCTCGAGTTTTACAACTACGAGATAATGCAGCGCCACGAGCACGGCTACCCGCCGTTTATGCGCGTTATCAAGATGACGGTGAAGCACATGGAGCAGGGCCTGTGCGAGCAGGCAGCCATTTTCCTGACCCAGGAGCTGGTGGAGCGCCTGGGACAGGCCGCCGTGCTGGGGCCCGAGGCGCCCTACATCTTCCGCATCCGCAACTTCTTCATCCAGGAAATCACCATCAAGCTCGACCGCGCCCACACCGTGCTCAAGCACGCCAAGCAGCAGATTCTGGACGCCATCGACGCCTGTAAAGACCAGAAGGAGTTCAAGCAAGCCCGCTTCGTGGCCGACGTCGACCCGATGTAATCAGTTAAAAGTTGAGAGTTAAAAGTTAAAAATCCGTTCTGATTTTAACTTTTAACTCTCAACTTTTAACTAAAAAGCCCCAGCTGCGGGACGCAACCGGGGCTTTTTGCTGAATGCTGCTAATAGGCTTAAATATTATCCAGCAGCCACAGCACAATGAATATCAAGCCGATAATGGCGATGATGGTGCCGATAAGGCCGAAAATGCTGTTTACGCGGCTGAACAGTGACACAATAAGGGCAATGAGCAGCAGGATAATACCTGTGCGGAGGTTGCCGCTGATTTTCTGTGTTTTGGCTACGTCCAGCTTTTCCTTGAACTGAGTGACGCCCATGGCCTTATTGAGCGTGCGTAAGGCCTTGCTGGCTGCAAACTTCTGCACGCGCGTCATCTTCACTGAATGCTGAGCTACCGTAGCAGCGGCAACTGGCGCGGCCACCGCAGCGGCTGCTGCTTCGTTGGCTGGTTCCGCTTCGTCAGTTGCCGAAGAGGCCGTGCTGGTTTTTGCAACAGGAGTAGCTGGAGTGCGGGCTTCGACTGGGGTTTCCGGCTCGGCTACGGCCTCGGAAGCAACCTTCGGGGCTGTCGTTTCGAGTGCCACGGTGGAGCGCTGGGCCGCGCGGGCCGGCGCAGTGGCTACGGCGCGGGTAGTGCCCAGGTATGAGGATGAAGGCGGCAGCATGGCGTACTCGGCCCGGCTGCAGCTTCCCAAAGCCAGTGTGCAAAGCGCCCCGGCCACCAGCGAATAGAGGGGGGAAAGAATGTTTTTCATCGATGAGATGGAAAAGGAGAAAGTAAAAACAGGCTTTCTACGACAGAAAAGCAGGAATAGCGAAAATGCCGGATGCTTTTTTATCCCCTCCCCCACCTATGGGCCCCACTACCGGGACTGAACGCCGGACCGAAAATTGCTGTTGACCCAACCAGATGTGCGTAATTGCAACCCGTATGAACACTGCTTTTCGGAACTGGAAAACCTTGCTTCTGACTTCTAGCAGCGCTGGCTGTTTGGCCTGGAGCTGCGCCCAGCTGCCCATCGAATCACGCCCTTCCAGCGTAGCCGAAGCGCGGTTGCTGCCCCAAATCGTGCAGGACACCAGCGGCTACGAGGCCGCCCCGCCCCGCGACCCCAACGGCATTGCCATGTACTACATGGGCCGCCAGATTGCCCACGTGATGGGCCACGAAGGCGCCGACTGGCTGGAACGCAACGGCCGCCGCCAGGAAGAAGGCACCGACCTGCTCCTGAAAGAGTTGCAGCTTAAACCCACCGATGTGGTGGCCGACATCGGCGCCGGCACTGGCTTTTTCTCCTTCCAGCTCGCGAAGAAGGTGCCCAGGGGCCAGGTACTGGCCGTTGATATACAGCCCGAAATGCTGGCTGCCATTAATCAGGGCAAGGCTAAGCGCAACGTCAGCAACGTGCTGCCCGTGCTCGGCACCACCACCAACCCCCACCTGCCGGTCGACAGCGTCGACCTGGTGCTCATCGTGGATGCCTACCACGAGTTCGACCACCCCCGCGAGATGGCCCGTGCCATTCGCCGGGCCCTGCGCCCCGGCACCGGCCGCCTGGCCCTGGTAGAATACCGCGCCGAAGATGCCAACGTGCCCATCAAGCGCATCCATAAGATGAGCGTGGAGCAGGCCCAGAAGGAAATGGCCGCCGTCGGCTTGGAGCTGGCCCAAACCATAGAAACCCTGCCCCAGCAGCACCTGATGCTATTTAAGAGAAAGCAGTGAGTGTTAGTAGAGAGTAGAAGGTACGCGACTCGCGGAAAAGACGTGTCATTGCGAGGACGAAGGACGAAGCAATCCGTCCTGTTCTCAGCGACCAGCCCACTAATTTGAAAAGCCCCAACGCCAGCATCGGCATTGGGGCTTTTTCATGTGTCACATCTCAAGGTGACAGAATGCTAGAGGACGGATTGCCACGGGCTGCGCCCTCGCAATGACACAGCTTTTTACTCTCTACTTTCTACTCAATACTCTCTACTTTTCTCATTCCCCGTCTGCGCATGACCTTTGCGCCGATGAATACCGACCCGCGCCAGCTTTCCATTCACGACTTCACCTACGAACTTCCGGCCGAGCGTATTGCCTCGGAGCCCCTACCCGACCGGGCCGCCAGCCGCCTGCTGGTGAGCCGGGGTGGCGCTATCAGCGACCGGCAGTTTCGGGAATTGCCCGGGGAGCTGCCGGCGGGCAGCTTGCTTATCTTCAACGACACGCGGGTGGTGCGGGCGCGGCTGTTTGCCCGGCGGCCCTCGGGCGGGCAGGTCGAGCTGTTTTGCCTGGAGCCGGTGGCACCGCACCGCGCCATTGAGCCGGCCATGCAGCAAACCGGCGAGTGCACCTGGAAATGCCTGGTGGGCAACGGCAAGCGCTGGAAAAGCGGGCCCGTCACGATAGAGTTTGAGGCCGATGGCCAGCCCGCTACCCTGCAGGCCGAGCGGGTAGAAGCCGCCGAAGGCTATTCCCTGGTTCATTTCCGCTGGAAGCCTGCAGACCTGCCTTTTGCGGAGGTGCTGCGCGCGGCGGGGCACCTGCCGCTGCCGCCTTACCTCAACCGCACCGATACCGACGTGGATGCCGTGCGCTACCAAACCGTGTATGCCGCCCACGACGGCGCCGTAGCTGCTCCCACCGCTGGTCTGCACTTCACGCCGGAAATCTTGGCAGAGCTGGCCCAGAAGGGCTTCAGCACCGGGCAGGTAACGCTGCACGTCGGCGCCGGCACCTTCCAGCCCGTCAAGGCCGAGCAGATGGCTGGCCACGCCATGCACGGCGAGCCGTTCATCGTGACGCCGGGGCTTATTCAGCAGCTGCTGGCCCAGCAAGGCCGGCCGGTTATTGCCGTGGGCACCACCAGCCTGCGCACCCTCGAAAGCCTGTACTGGCTGGGAGCCCAGCTGGCCCAGACGAAAGCGGACAAGCCCAATGAGCCAGTCCAACTGCATGTTTCGCAGTGGCAGCCTTATGAGATGGCCGGTGAAGTAGCTGTGGTGGAAGCTTTGCAGGCGCTGCTCGACCACATGCAGGGCGAGTCGCTGCACGCCACCACTCAGCTGCTGATTGCGCCGGGCTACCGCTTTCGGGTGGCGCAGGGCCTTGTCACCAACTTCCACCAGCCCGAGAGCACCTTGCTGCTGCTGGTATCGGCCCTTATCGGCGAGCACTGGCGGCGGGTGTACGAGCACGCGCTGGCCCAGGGCTACCGCTTTTTAAGCTACGGCGACAGCTCCCTGCTGCTGCCCTAAGGCGAAAAGAAGAGCTTGTGCAGAAAGAAATGCCATGGTGCAATCCATCAGCCCCAACCCCCGGCATACGCTTGCGTATACTCCGGCATTCTTCCCTTCACATCTCGAAATCTCATGAAAAAGACCCTTGTGCTGCTCGCCTGCTTTGCCTTTGCTGGCACGGCCGCCCATGCCCAGAGCACCCAGCCTGTTGACCCGAGCACGGCCAAAACCGAAACTAACGTGCGCGCCAACGGCACCGTTCGCACCAAGACTATTGACGCCAGCGGCGCCGAGGTAAGCACTAAAACGGGCCGCACCAACACCGGCGAAGTCATTCACGCCGGTAAGGAAGGCACTAAAAAAGTAGCTCACAAAACCGGCAATGTTGCCAAAAAGGGCTTCAAGAAAACCAAGCACGCCGTGCAGAAAGGCTCCGACAAGGTAGCCGACAAAGCCAAAGACGTTGCCGATTAATCTTTCCTCCTTTCCATTTCCAGCCAAAAGCCCCGCCTACCCGGCGGGGCTTTTTTGTGGCCAGCTAAGGATGACGCCTGGCGGTAGAGACGCAACATCTTGCGTCTCGTTCGTTGAACTATGATAGTAGAACGTCCTGACGGCGCGAAAAGAAACGTCATGCTGAGCCTGTCGAAGCATCTCGCTCACGAGAGTAAATCCTGCCAATTGGAATTACTGCCGCGGGCAAGATGCTTCGACAAGCTCAGCATGACCGTGCTTATAATCTACTATCCACAAACCCTAACGACGCAGTTCCGGAGACGCAAAATATTGCGTCTCTATATCGTTGACTAATGGTTTACTCAGGCAATGGATGCCGTTCCAGCTGCGTGGGCATGGGGGCGGGCTGCTCTTTTTCGCGTAGCTCGTGCAGCACTTTCTCGACTACGCCGCGGCCGAAAACACTCAGGCCGGCGTTGAACACGGCCAGGGCTAAGGTTCCTGCCCCAATCCATTCGGCGCTGGGGCGGCCTTTTTCTTTGAGTCCGCCGGCCCAGGGAATCATGCTGGCGCCGGCGCCTACCAATACCAGCCCCGCCGGGGCAAAGAGCAGCCATTTCTTTTTGTGGGTCATAACAAACAAGGGGTAAACAGGAAACCATGCGGCGCGGGGCCGGCCATCGTACTTTTGGCAAACAGGCTTACGTCAAAAAAAGCCCGCCGGCGACGCTAGCCCATCAAAAAGCCGCGGCCCCTGCTTCTTCCGCTCCCTTATGTCGCCCTACGAACAGCTCCTGCACATTGCCTTTCATGCGCCCAACGACGTGCGCTACTACCTCACCCCGACGGCGCTGCGGGCCTATGACGCCTTCCGCCGGGCGCCCCGGCCCGAGCAGCCTTTTCGTTTCGAGCAGGTACGCCTGGGCCTGGCCCTGGGCCTGCTGAAGCTGGTGGCCGACCTGGGCGACCACCACGAAAGCCGGCAGGTGCTCGACGTGCTGCACCGCGCCCTGAACGAGGCCAAGTCGCCGGAGGCCATCGACGGCATCATCAGCCGCGAGGCCAAGCTGTTCGACCGCCTCTACGAAAACCTGTACGTGAATGAGGAAGGCGAAGAGCTGCTCAACCTGTTTGCCCGCACCCTGGATGCTGATGCACCCGAGCTGCTCGAAGACGTGGCCCTGGAGGCCGTGGACCTGGCCCGCACGCTGGACTTTTCGGCGGATGAAGACGAGGACGAGTAATGAAACGTCGGCCGCGACGATAAAGCTGTAAAACACTTTTTCCCTGTTGTGCCATGACTCTTGCCATTCTCGGTTTTCTCTTGTTGATGCTCGGCCTGAATGCTGGTCGCCTTTCAGAACGGCTTTACCAGCGCCGCGGCCTGTTTATGGCGCTGGGCGTGGTTTTCATCGGCCTGGGCCTGGCCCTGAGCACCGTGGTGCAGATTGAAGCCGGCCAGGTGGGCGTGCAAACCCTGTTCGGCAAGGTGGAGCCCCGCATTCTGCAGCCGGGCCTGAGCGTGGTGAACCCGCTGGTCGACATCACCCGCTTCGACACCCGCACTCAGAACTACACCATGTCGGCCCAGCACGGCGAGGGCGCCCAAACTGGCGACGACGCCATCCGGGTGCTGTCGGCCGACGGGCTGGAAGTCGTCATCGACCTCACGGTGCTCTACCACGTGGTGGCCAGCGAGGCGCCCAAGATTCTGACGAAGATTGGCACCGACTACCAGGATAAAATCGTGCGGGCCATCTCGCGCACCCGCATCCGCGACAATGCCGTGTACTACGATGCCGTGGCGCTCTATTCCACGCGGCGCGAGGAGTTCCAAACCCGCATTCTGGCCGCCATCGAGAAGGATTTCCGCGCCAATGGCCTGCAGCTCGACCAGCTGCTCATCCGCAACATTCAGCTGCCCGAGTCGGTGAAGCGCAGCATCGAAAGCAAGATTTCGGCCGAGCAGGACGCCCAGAAAATGCAGTTTGTGGTGCAGAAGGAGCGCCAGGAAGCCGAGCGCAAGCGCGTGGAGGCCCAGGGCATTGCCGACTACCAGCGCATCATCAACGCCGAGCTCAGCGACAAGCTGCTGCAGTACGAAACCATCAAAGCCAACCAAGCCATTGCCACCTCCCCCAACGCCAAGGTCATTATCATGAACGGCCGCGGGAACGGCCCACAGGTGCTGATTGGGGATAAGTGATATGCTGATTGGTTGATGTGCTGATGTGCTGATTTTTTGTGATGAGGTGATGGGGTGAAAAGACGTGTCATTGCGAGCGGAGCAACGCGGAGCGCGGCAATCCGTCCTCTAGCTCTCAGTCGCCACCATGATGTGATGTATAAAAAAGCCCCAATGCCGATGCTGGCGTTGGGGCTTTTCACATTACCTGATTAGGCGCTCAGAGAGGACGGATTGCCACGGGCTGCTCCCTCGCAATGACACGTCTTTTGCGCCCATCAGCACATCAACCAATCAGCACATTAAAACGTCAGTCGGTAGAATGGCACGGGCAGGAAGCCTTGCTGGTAGGCGGTGCCGATTTGGTTGGTGCGGGGGTTGTAGGCCTGCTGGAAGATGTTGCGGTTGTTGGTGATGTTCTGCAGGTCGATGGCAATTTCGTGGGTGAGGCGGGCGCGGTTCACCTTGTAGCCCAGCTTCACGTCGGCGCGGAAGTAGTCGGCCTGCTGCTGGCTGAAGGCCTGGTCGTAGCGGTACACGGCCGAGCGGATGGCCCCCGAGGCTTCGTAGTCGATGGGCGTGGTGTACTTGCCGCCGGTGGTAGCCGCCTTTAGACTTATGGTGAAGGTGTTGTCTTTGCGGCCCAACTTGAACTCCTTGCCGATGAGGGCATTGGCCACGTATTGCGTGTTGAAGGGCGTGTTGCGCTCTACCCCATCCGAGCCTTTGTACTTCGACTCGAACAGCGAGGTGGTGAAGAGGAAGTAGTAGCCGCGGGCGAAAGCGCGCTCCAGCGTCAGCTCAATGCCGTAGTTGCGGCCGGTGCCTTCGTTCACGAGGTTGCCCTTGTTGATGGGCGCGAAATCGACGCCTTCGGTGAGCAGGGAATAGTGGCTGGGCGTGCGCTCCACGGGGGCATCGAACAGCCACTGGTGGTAGCCTTCCACGCGCAGGCGCAGGTTGTCGGACAGCTGCCGGTCGTAGGCCAGCACCAGGTGATGGCTGCGGGTGAAGCCCAGGTCGTGGTTGGTTTCGACGTAGCGGCCGTCGTCCTGGCGGGAGCGGTAGAAATACACCAGCAGGGGCTGCAGGCTGCTGTGCAGGCCATACGCCAGGCTGATGCTGCTGGCCGCCGAGGCCTGGTACTGCAGACCCACACGGGGCTCAGCCACCATGCTGCCGTTGAGCTCGAAGCGCGAGCCGCTGAGGCCGGCGTTAAGGGTGAGCTGGTCGGTGAAGCGGTGCTTCCACTGCACGTAGGCCTGCGAGAAGGCCGTGTTGCCGTCGGCGTCGCGTTGCGTCACCAGGCGCGGGTACAGCAGGCGGCTGGTGAACTGGTACTGAATCAGGTCGACAATGACGCCGGCCGAGACTTTGTCACGGGCGCTGAGCTTGTGGGCAACGGAGAGGTTAGCCGAGAGCTTGTCCTGGGTGAAGTCGGCAGTCTGGTTCTCGATTTCCGCCTGGATGTTGCGCCCGCTGCGGTAGAGAATGGTATCCTGGGAATAGTCCTGGGTGGAGCGCGAGGCCGAGAGCGTAAGCTTGCCCACGGTGCGGTCGGTGAAGCGGTGCTCGTAGCTGGCGGCGGCAATGCCGGCCGAGAACTTCACCCGGCTGTTCAGGTTCTCGTCGCCGTATGAGTCGGCCTTGGTCGAGTCGATGTCCTTGCCAAAGAACTTGATGTTGCTGCGCCCGCCCAGCGTCCACACGCTCAGGGTGCCGCGCCGGCCCACGGGCAGGTCAGTTTTGAAGGTGAAGTCTTGGTAGCTGGGCGTGCCCGAAATTTCGTAGCCCACGGCCTTCAGCAGCGAGAAGATGGAGTAGCGGTAGTTGATGAGGTAAGAAGCCTTGGACTTTTTGCTGTACGGCCCTTCGGCGCCCAGCTCCAGGCCGTTGAAGCCAATCTGGCCCAGAAACTCGCGCTTTTCGTCGTTGCCCTTGCGCAGGCGCAGGTCGAACACCGAGCCCAGGGCGTTGGCGTACTCGCCGGGGAAGGCGCCGGTGAGGAAGTCAGACTTGGCCAGCAGGTTGTTGTTGAGCATGCTCACGGGGCCGCCGGTAGTACCCAGGGCGCCGTAGTGGTTGGGATTGGGAATATTCACGCCGTCGAGGCGCCAGAGCAGGGAGGCGGGCGAGTTGCCGCGCACCACAATGTCGTTGCGGGTGTCGTTGGCCCCGCTCACACCAGCGAAATTCTGGGCCATGCGGGCCGGGTCGCCGAGCGAGCCGGCGTAGCGGTTGGCTTCGATGGGCGAAAACGGCCGGGCCGACACCGTGGCCATTTCGTTGTTGGCCACGGTGCGGTCTTCGCTGCGCTTGTACACCACCTGCACCTCGTCGAGCTTGGTGAGGCGCTCGGTCAGGCTCAGGTCAAGCACCACCTCCTTGCCGGCCGTCACGGTCACTTCGTTCAGCAGCAGGTCTTCGTAGCCGACGGAGGTGATGCGCAGCTTCACGCGGCCCACGGGCACGCCCGTCAGGCGGAAGCGGCCGTCCACATCAGAAGTGGCGCCCAGGGCGGGCTCCACGCCCACCACAATAACCGTGGCGCCAATAACGGGCGCTTTGGCCGCGGCGTCGAGCACGGTGCCGCGCACCACCTGCGTGGGCAGGCCCTGGGCGTAGCCGGCCAGGTGCAGCAGCACAATCAGCAGCAGCAGCAGGCCGGCGCGCAGGGGAACAGAAAAGGAAAAGGTAGTCTTCATACAACGGGTGTTTGGGTTAGTGGCCCAAAATTGCCCGTTGCGAAGAGCGCAGTATAGCAGAACAACGGTGAAACGGAGCAAGGCCGCGGTGAAGCGTCGCCGGCCCGGGGCGAGCCTGGCCGGCCGTGGTGCCCCGAATTCCCCGAAGGGGTTCGTGGCACCACTAGCTTCCATACCAGTCCAAAAATGATTTACCACCCGAACACGCGGCGACCAAGCAGCCGCTACTACCTTTACAGCTGCATGAAGCCGACTATTCATTACATCACCACGGCCCCGGCCATCGCCAAAGCGGCCGCGCACTTCGCCACCCTCCCCCGCATTGCCATCGACCTTGAGTTTGATGACATGCGCCACCGCTACGGCCGCCACCTGGCCCTGATTCAGGTATTCGACGGCAAAGAGGCCTACCTCATCGACCCGTTGGAGCTGCCCGACATGGCCGCTGGCCTGGAGCCGCTGTTCGAAGTGCTGCGCGACCCGGCCGTGGCCAAGGTGTTCCACTCCTGCAAGTCCGACATCCTGCTGCTCGACGAGCTGTTTGGCGTGCACTGCCGCAACATCGTGGATACCAGCGTGCAGTTCACCCTGCTGGCCGCCGAGGACAACAACATCTCCCTGGGCCGCCTCATTCAGGCCGAGATGGGCTTTGAGGTGGACAAGGGCGAGCAGAAGTCGAACTGGCTGAAGCGCCCCCTGACCGAAGCTCAGAAGGAGTACGCCGCCAACGACGTGCTCTACCTGTTCGAGCTGACCGATAAGCTCACCGCCCGCCTCGCCGAGCTGGGCCGCATTCAGTGGGCCATGGAAGAAAACGCGGCCCTGGAAGAAGTGCGCTACAGCCGCGACGACCCGCGCCCCTGGTCGCGCAACGCGGCCAAGTACAAAATCACGCCCCAGGAAATGCCCATGTTCCGTGAGCTGTATAAGCTGCGCGACGTGGTGGCCCGCCGCCTCGACCGCCCACCCTACCACGTGGTGAGCAACGACAAACTGGTAGAGCTGGCCCGCAAGCCCCTGCACACGGCGGCCGAGCTGCGCGCCGCCCACGGCCTGCACCCCGAGCTGAAGCGACAGCCTTTTGCCGAGCAGCTGCTCAACCTGGCCCATACCGAGCTGGAGCCTGAGGCCCCGCTGCCGCCCGAGCAGCGCCGCTTCCCCTTCCGTCGCCGCCTCAGCGGCCCCGCCGCGGCCCGCGCCGATGCCCGCGAAAGCCTGCTCATGGCCCTGAAAGGCCACCTCGCCACCGACCACGGCGTGGTGATGTCGAACATGGTGCTCAGCAACCGCCTCATTGCCGACGTGGTGGAGCAGGGCGCCAAAGCGGCGCTGCGCCCCTGGCAGCAGCAGCTGCTGCGCGAGTCGGCCGAGCGCCACGGCGTCGACTACGCGCAGGTGGCTGAGCCCTTCGCCTAAGGCGACCTGACCCAGAAATTACTGTAGCCCGCGTTTGCCCCAAGCGCGCCACTCCGTCCGAAACCCTTGTCATCCTTGCCTCGCCTGGGACGGCAAGGGTTTCGGGCATTGGGGGCTTTCGGCTTGCCTGTGACTACGTCCCTGTTGGTTTCGCTACGCCAAGCCGCTCTTCTATGTGAGCATCTGTTTTAATGATTCCCATTTTACTTTACATTTAATTCTGAACAGGCTTGATTAGGTAAGCTGGATTTCACCTTTTTTCTCTTCTTGATTATGAAGCAACTTGTACTCATTTTGGCCAGTGCCCTGGCGCTGGCAACTGCCACCCCAGCCCTGGCCCAGACGCCCGGGGTGGGCATCGGCACTACCGCCCCGGACGCGTCGGCGGCCCTCGACATCGTCAGCTCCGCCAAGGGCGCGCTGCTGCCTCGCCATACGGCTGCCCAGCGCCTGGCCATTGCCACGCCGGCTCCGGGCCTGATTGTATTCCAGACCGACTCGCCTACCTCTGGCACCGGCAGTGGCACCAAGGCCGGCTTCTGGTACAACGCCGGTAGCAGCAGTACCCCAAACTGGCTGCGCCTGGCCGACTCAGGGGCCGTGAGCTACGACCCCAGCACCGGCCTGCAGGTGGGGCCTGGCACGGTGAGTTCCACCAATACGGGCAGTAACGTACCGGGCAGCGCGCCGGGCTACAACGGTCCTTTCCGGGGCGACGTGCTGTCTGCACGAACTGAAACCATTTACCCGGCGGCTTATCTCACTGCCCTGGGCCTGCAGCCGGGCCCGCTCACGGCCATCAGCTACCGCATATCAACAAAATACTCTACCCTGCCCTACCAGAATTTCACCGTCGCGCTGGGGCTGAGTCCGGCCACCACCCTAACAACCAACTTCACGGCCAGCGGCCTCACGCCAGTATACAGCGGGACGGTAACCACCCCGTCCGACGGCCAGACAATCACGCTGCCCTTCAATGGTTCGTCCTTCAGCTGGGATGGCACCAGCAGCATCATTGTGCAGACCTGCTTCCTGAATACGGGTGCCAGCGCGGCTGATGAGGTGTACGGCGACGGGGCAGCTAACAGCCGCATTTTCGCCGCCGCCGGGAGCAGTCAATGTGCCGCACCCAGCGGTTCGGGCAGCGGCAACCGGCCGGCTGTGGCTTTTGCCCAGCCGGGCCCCTACGCTCTGCCCGCCAGTGCCGGGCTGGCGGGGCAAGTTCTGACCCAGCAGGCCAACGGACAGGTGGCCTTCAAAGACCCGCAGTGGCTGCAGACCGGCACCACTCTCTACCCCTCCGACAATACCGTGAACACAGTGCGTGTGGGCCAGGAGGTAAATTCGTCGACTTATCCGGCCGTCGGCAGCGGCCTGGAAATGGCCAACCCCGCCGTGAGTACCGACGTGCTGGGCCTGTACCGGGCCAACGTAGCCGCCAACCAGAGCGAGCTGCGGGCCGTGGTGGGCGACGACCCCTACGGCGGCACCAACAGTGACCGGTTTGTGGTGGGCACCGTCAATAGCAGCACCGCCGGCACCCTGCTTACGGGTGCTTTCACCCCCCAGCTGACGGTGCTCAGCAACGGCTCGCTGGGCATTGGCGTAACGCCTCAGAACCGCTTCGATGTGCAGCTGCAGGGCCGCACTGGCACTCACCCCACCGGCCGGCCCTTCTACGTGACCGGCGACGTGGGCCAGGGCGACACGGGCTTTGAGTTCCGTCACTCCAATGGCACCCAGGGCATCGGCATCGGCTACAACTCATTGTATGCCACCGGCAGCAACACCAACCAGAACCTAAACCTGCTGCCGCTCGGCACCGGTGGGGTGGGCATTGGCACTACCAACCCGCTCTCCCGCGTAAGCATCACCCCGAACGCTACCGAGCCCAAGCTTACCCTGTGGGACGGCGGCAACTCGGCCAACCACTACGGCTTTGGCGTCAGCGGCTACCAGCTCAACTACCACGTCGACAGCCCCGCTGCCAACCACGTGTTCTGGGCCGGCGGCAAAAACGGCGACGGCACCGAGCTGATGCGCGTAGCGGGCAATGGCTTCGTGGGAATTGGCACGGTGCCCGTCGGGCGCTTGCACGTGGTGAACAACAACGGCGGCAGCGGCGGGGCCGACGACTATGTGTTTGACGAGTACGGCCCCGGCGACCAGGGCATCTACCTGCGCCGGGCCGGGGGCACCATGGCCGCCCCCACCGACCTGACCAATGGCGAGCACATCGGCCGGATTAGCTTCGTGCCCCGCGTCGGCGGTAACCTGGGCTATACCAACGGCTCCACCATCCAGAGCTACTACCGGGGCGATGGCAACAGCAGCCTCACCGACCTGCAGTTCTACACCACGGCCACCGAGCGCATGCGCATAAGCGAAAACGGCAACATCGGCATTGGCACCACCAGCCCCCAGGCCAAGCTTGATATTTTGGGCGGGGCCGACAACAACGGCGGTAACGACCTCGTGGCCCTGGCCTTTCAGTGGCACGGCAGCGGCTACCGCCACTTCCTGCGCTCGCGCCACAACGGCGGCCTGGGCGGAGGCGGCAACGACCTGGACTTCTACCTCAACAACAGCAGCACCGCAGCCGGCTCCAGCGCCCCCGGCACCGGCAACGTGCAGGTGATGACCCTGGAAAACAACAACGGCACGGCCCGCGTGGGCGTGGGCACTTCCGGCCCCGCCTATGCCCTGGATGTGGTGGGCGACCTCAACAGCAGCAACGCCCTGCGCCTGAACGGCGCCGCTACGGCTTACCGTTCCGACTTAAATTATTTCTTGGCCACTACCTACCTACCCGCTACAGCCCCCACGGGTACTGCTAACCTGATGGTGGGCTGGAACAGCGGCCAACTGCTGACCACCGGCTACAACAACGCCACGCTGGGCTACCTGGCCGGCGACGCCCTGACTACCGGCAACAGCAACGTATTCGTGGGCATTCAGGCCGGGGGCGCCACCAATGCGGGCTCTGATAACGTCTTTATCGGCCACGACCCCGGCTACAGCAACGTAAGCGGCAACGGCAACGTGGGCATCGGCCGCAACGGCCTCTTCAGCACTACCGCCGACAATAACACCGCCCTGGGCACCTTTGCCGGCGACGGCGTGACCACCGGCACCGGCAACACCCTGCTGGGCTACGGCGCCGACCTGAGCGGCACCCAGCGCAACCGCGCCACGGCCCTGGGTTACAACGCCAAAGTAGACCAGGACGACGCCGTGGTGCTGGGCGACCCCAGCAGCAACGCTTCCAAGGTGGGCATCGGCACCGCCACCCCGGCCGCCAAGCTCACCGTGCAGCCCCTGAGCGACGGCGAGGTGGGCCTGCGCGTGACCAACGGCGTAGCCGACGGCACCAGCGCCAGCAGCAACATCACCCTGCAGCCCCTGACCGGTGGCAATAGCGGGTTTGCCTTCCTTGGCTTTAACGGCTTCTACAGCGGCAGTGAGGGACGCTACAACACCAGCAAGAACCGTTGGCGCGTGGGCACCGACCAGCGCGGCAGCAGCGACGCGTTTTTTGTAGATACCTACAACGGCACCACCAGTGCTACCGTGCTGACTGCCACCACCTCCGGTAACGTGGGCATTGGCACCACACCCAATGCCAAGCTGGATGTAAACGGCAGCACCAAGCTGGGTACCAACGGCACGGCCTTCAACGCCGTCATTCGTGCGGCCGCGACCCAGACGGTGGGCACTATTGCGGCCAACAATGCCGTGACGGTTACCTTCACCATCGCCAACGTGGTAAGCGGCGGCACGGCCTACGTAAGCCCCAGCAACGACCTGGCCAACGGCATCAGCATTAGCTACGCCCGCACCGCCAACGGCTCGGTGATAGCCAAGTTCTACAACGCCACTGGCGGCCCAATCACCGTGGGGTCGAATACCTACAACATCACCGTGGTGCAGTAGCCCACCCCGCCGCTCCCGGCCCATGAAAAAGCCCGTGCCCTCCCCGGCGCGGGCTTTTTCGTGGGCGCAAGCGAGCCGTTCGCCCCCGCCGCCTATATTCGCCCCATGCCGTTTTCCCTTGCCGAAGCGCTGGGCTGGAGCTAAAAAAGTAGCGCGAGCACCACACCCAGCTCGACCCGCCCGACAAGTGCTGCCTCGAAGACGGCACCGAGGTCGACACCCTGTGCGCCCGGTTTGTGCGGGCCAGCCACGCCGGGGCCACCGAAATCCGCTACACCGACACCCCTTCCCAGCCCTGGGAAAACTGGAAAACCTTGGTGACCATCAAAAATAACGTGCTGCTGCGCGGCTACCCTCGCAAAACCGAGGTGTTTGTGAGGTTCCGCTCCGTGGGCGGCGACCCCGACGACCAGGAGTTTTCGGAAGTCATCAGCTGCGTAGTGCAGTAAGCGGCCCTGGCCCGCCCCGGTTCGCCCGGCTGCTCTGGCTGGGGCAGCCGGGCGTTTTCGTGAGCCGTGCAGCCGGCCCGGGTGAGCGTCCTCCCGGCCGGGCTTAGCATCTTCATGCTATTGTAGCGGCTGGGGGGGTGTTGGACCTTTGACTGGAGGGCGCCGGCCGTGTTTCGGCAGCCTCCGCGGTGCTACTGTACCGCACCACTATCCAGGTTCACCTTTATCCCAATGTCGATGCATAAAGTTTTATCCTCCGTCACCCTGCTGGCGGCGCTACTCGGGCTGCGCCAAGCGGCGCAGGCCCAGGTGCCCACTACGGTCACCATGGGCAGTGGCACAACCACCGTCACCACCTGCAATGCCCTGTTCTATGACTCAGGCGGAGCCAGCAATTCCTACACCGACAACCAGACCCTGCGCACCCGGACCTTTGCCACTGCCTCGAGCGCGCCCCGGCTGCAGTTTATCTTCACGCTCAACACCACAGAGCAGTGCTGCGACTTCCTGAAGATGTACGACGGGGCCAATAGCTCGACGGGGTACATCGGCACCGTTCCCCCGGTAGGAGCCGCCAGCGAGGACCCCGTCGTGATTACATCAAGTACCAGCCGGTTTACGTTCTCGTTCACCTCCGATTACAGCGTGACGGGCGACTGGAAGGCCAGCGTGGGCTGCCTCACGGGGACGGCCCCGGCGCTGACGGCTTGCACCCCCACGGCTGGAGCGGTCGGCAGCCAGGTAATTCTGACGGGCACCAACCTCACGGGGGCCCGGGCCGTGTACTTCGGCACGGTAGCGGCCACCGGCTTCATAGTGAACTCGGCCACGCAGGTTACCGTCGCCGTGCCTACCGGTGCGATGACGTCCAACATTACCGTGGTAACGGCCACCGGCGGCATCAGCAATAAGCTGCCGTTCTCCGTGGCTGCCCCCGCGCTCAACAACCTCTCGCCCACCAGCGGCACGGTGGGCACCAGCGTGACCATCAGCGGCGACAACTTCTACGGCGCCACGGCAGTGAGCTTCAACGGCACGCCCGCGACCTTCACCGTGCTTTCAGCCAACAGCATCCAGGCCACGGTACCCGCGGGTGCCAGCTCCGGCAACGTGACCGTGACCACGCCCCTGGGCACCAGCAACGGCATCAATTTCAACGTAACGGTCAGCAACCTGGTAGTGAGTACCGGCACGATGGCCAGCCCCACGACGGTGCCAGTGGCCAATTACACCAGCATCACCGTTACCAGCACCGGCGTGGCGCAGCTGGTGGGTACCACCTTCGTGAGCACGGCCGTGCAAGTCGACGGCACCTTGCTCACCAACTGCCACTCTCTCTCCGGCACCGGCAGCTTCACGCTGGCCGCGGGAGGCACGCTCGGCATTTGCGATGCCGCCGGCATCAGTGCCAGCGGCAGCACCGGAGCCGTGCGCACCAGCGGCGCACGCTCGTTTTCCAGCGATGCCACTTACCTCTACAATGGCGACAATGCCCAGGTCACGGGCACGGGCCTGCCTGCCACCGTGCGCGAGCTGAGCCTGAGCAACCCCGCCGGCCTGACGCTGAGCCAGAGCCTGAGCATCCGCCAGCGGGTGCAGCTGACCAGCGGCAACCTGACCCTGAACGGCCGGGCCCTGACGCTGCTGAGCGACGCCAGCAGCACCGCCCTGGTGGCCAACACCAACGGCACGGTGCTGGGCAACACCGCCACCCTGCAGCGCCATATCGAAACCAACACCACCGACAGCGGCTACCGCCACTACGCCAGCCCCGTGAGCGGCGAGACCGTGGCCACGCTGGCCACCGCCGGCTACGTGCCCGACTTCAGCGGCGCCGCGGCTTACAACACCGCCGCCACGCCCGGACTGGTGACGCCCTTCCCCACGGTGTTCTTCTACAACCAGGACCGCATTGCCGGCACCGCCAGCTCCTACGACACCTTCAGCAAAGGCTGGCAGGCCGCCAGCACCGCCGACGCGCTGCTGCCCGGCTACGGCGTGGCCGTGCAAGCGCCCGGCACGGCCCTGGTCGACTTCACCGGCACCCTCGCCACCGGCACGCAGGCCCGCTCCAACCTGCAGCGGGCCAGCGCCGACCCCAACACTGGCTGGCACCTGCTGGGCAACCCCTACCCCAGCCCCCTCGATTGGAGCACCGTAACGGCGGCGCAAATCCCCGGCATGGACGGCGCCATGTATGTCTATGAAAGCAGCGGGCCCTACGCCGGCTCCTATCGCACCTACCTGACGGGCGCGCCGGGCTCCACCTCCCCCCTCATTCCGGCTGGCGCCGCTTTCTTCGTGCACACCACGGCGGCCGGCACGCCCGGCTCGGTAAGCCTGACTAACGCCAACCGCGTAACGGAGTACGGCGCCCAGCCGGCCTTTGGCCGCAGCCAGGAACAACGCCCGGCTCTGACGCTGACCCTGACGGCCCCCGGCGGCCGCCGCGATGAAGCCCTGCTGTACGCCGTAGCCGCCGCTACGCCCACCGTGGAGCCGGCTTTCGACGCCGTGAAGCTGGCCAACCCCAGCGGCCTGAACCTGGCCACGCTGGCTTACAGCGGCGCTGCCCTGCGCCTCGACGGCCGCCCCGCCTTGGCCGGCCGCATTGCGCTGCGCCTGGCGGTGCCCGCCACGGGCCGCTACACCCTGGCCGTGGCGCTGGCTCATGTGCCCGCTACCACGGCCGTGCAGCTGCTGGACATGCTCACGGGCCAAACCACCGACCTGCGCACAGCCCCAGCCTATGCCTTCACCGCCACGGCCGCCGACCCAGCCGAGGGCCGCTTCTTTTTGCTGCTAACGCCGGCTGGTGCGCCCCTGGCCACGGCCCAGGCTGCGACTCACTCGCTGCAGCTCTACCCCAACCCGGCCCACTCGGCCCTGACGGTTAGCGGACTGGCAGCGCATGCTCCGGTAGCCGTTCTTGATGCTCTGGGCCGCCAGGTAGCCCACACCACGGCCGATGCCAACGGCACGGCCCGCCTGGCGCTGCCCGCCGGCCTGGCCCCTAGCGTGTACGTGGTGAAGAGCGGTGCCCAGGCCCAGCGCCTGGTCGTGGAGTAAGCTTGTTCCATGGCAATGCATCAGCCCGTCGGCCCTGTGGTCGGCGGGCTGATGCATTTTACAGCGGTTCTTTCAATGCTTGAAGTGCACCGCGGTGAATGGAAACGATATAGCATCAAGGGGATAAGCAATTACCTTTGTTCAGCCAGAGCGTGCGCTGCGTGCTTGTCCTGGCGGCTTGCTTTCCTGGGCGGAAGGCAGGCCCTGCCCTACTCCTTTGCCCACCGCTAAACAAACTTTATGATGTCTTTCTACTCCTCTCTGCTGGGGGGCGGCACCCGTGAGGGCCACTCCCTGCGCACGTGGCTGGCTGCGCTGTGGCTGGCACTGCTGCCACTGCTGGCCGTGAGCCAGCCTACGTTTCTCGATGCCGCGAGCCTCTATAACAGCAACGTCGGCAGTGGCTCCAACTGCCGGAGCACGGCCGTGGACGCAGCCGGCAACCAGTACGTGACGGGCAATTTTGGCGGTACCCTGCAGTTGGGCAGCACCACGCTCACCTCCACAAACTCTGATGGGTTTGTTGCCAAGCGTAGCGCCAGCACGGGGGATTGGCTCTGGGCCGTGAGGGTCGGGGGCAACAGTAACATAATTACCAGCTTAGGCGCTGGTATAACCATTGATGCCAGCGGCGCGGTGCTGGTGACGGGCTCCTTTGGCAGCACTGCCACCTTCGGCTCCGGGGCCGGAGCCCCCACGCTCACCGCGGTAGGTGGCAGCGATGCCTATGTGGCCAAGTTCAATGCCGCCGACGGGACTTGCGTCTGGGCCGTGCGGATGGGGGGCAGTAACGGGGAAAGTGGCATCGGGGTGAGCAGCGACGCCAATGGGGATGTGCTGGTGACCGGCATTTTCACCGGCACAACCACCTTTGGCAGCAACATGGGGGCGCCCAGCCTCAGCTCGGTGGGTGGCAGCCGCGACGTGTTCGTGGCCAAGTTCTCCGCCAGCACCGGCGCCTGTCTCTGGGCTGTGCAGGCAGGGGGGGCAAGTGGTGGGGATTCGAGCGGTGGCGTGGCCGTTGATGCCAGTGGCAACGCCCTCGTAACGGGCTTCTTCACGGGCACTGCCAGCTTTGGCAGCATCAGCTTGAGCGGAAGTACCAGCCAGCGAGGATTTGTGGCCAAGTTCAATGCCGCCGACGGAACCTGCTCCTGGGCCTTGCCGGTGGGAGGAGGTACAACTGCCGCGGGTACCGGCATTGCGGTCGATGCCAGCGGCAACGCCCTAGTAACGGGCTATTTCAACGGGACGGCCACGGTTGGCACCGGCACTACCACCCTCACAGCCATCGGGTCGGTCGACATTTTCGTGGCCAAGTTTGCTGGCGCCAGCGGCAGCTGTATTTGGGCAGCGCGGGCCGGTGGTAGCACGGTCAATCAGGCTTTTGCCATTGCCGCCGATGGCTACGGCAACGCGGTGGTGGGAGGCTATTTTAGCGGCACTGGCACCTTCGGGGCCGGGGCGGCCCCACCCAGCCTCAGCTCAGTGGGCGGCCAGGATGTCTTCGTGGCGCGGTTTAGAGCCGTGAGTGGCCGTTGCGCCTGGGCCTTGCGGGCCGGAGGAGCAGGCAATGACCAAACCAACGGGGTGGCCGTTGATGGCACCGGCCGGATTGTGCTTGCAGGGTTTTACCGGGGGGCGGCCGACTTCGGCTCTACCACCCTGACGGGTTCCGGCACCACCGCTTTCGGCTTTCTGGCCCGGCTTACTGCGGTCTGCGACGGGCCCGATGTGCTGACCCAGGATTTGACCTTGCCCCTGCCCGCCAATGGCACGGCCACGCTCACAGCCGCCCAGGTCGACAATGGCAGCATCGCCGACTGCGGCCTGGCCAGCGGCGGGGGGCTGAGCGTGTCGCCCAGCTCCTTCACTTGCGCCAACCTGGGAGCCAACACCGTGACGCTGACCGTGACCGACGCCAATGGCCAAACCAGCACTGCCACGGCCACCGTGACGGTGACAGCTCCTATCCTGACTACCACCACCTGGACCGGCGCCGCCAGCACCGACTGGGCCGACTGCCGCAACTGGAGCAGTGGCACACTGCCCGCCAGTAGCGTCAGCGCGGTGCTGCCCGCGGGTCAGCCGCGCTACCCCGTGGTGCCGGCCGGCTCCTGGCCGGTGAATGACCTGACCCTGGCCAGCGGCGCCAGCCTCACGCTGACCAGCGCCGCCACCCTGCAGGTGTACGGCAACTGGGACAACTACGGAGCTACACTGGCCCTGCCCGGCAACGTGACCTTCACCGGCCCAGCCGCCACCCAAGTCCTGGGTGGCAGTAGCCCCAGCACCTTCAGCGCCCTGACTGTGAACAAGGCCACGGGCCAGGTGCAGCTCGGCCAGGACGCGCAGGTGGACGCCAGTCTGACACTGACCAGCGGCCTGCTCCGGACGGGCAGCCGCCTGCTTACGCTGGGCAGCACGGCCACCATCGCGGAAAGTGAAACGGCCTACGTGCTCGGCACCGTCGAAACCACGCGCAACGTGAGCACGCCCGGCAGCAGTTACGACTTCGGTGGCCTCGGCCTGACGTTAGCGCCAGCCGCGGCCCTTTCCACCGTGCCGGGCAGTACGCTGCTGCGGCGCACCACCGGCACGGTCCTGACAGGGGTAAATGGCAACCCCAGCATCCGGCGCTACTACGACATCCAGCCGGCCACCGACCAAGGCCTGAACGTAACGGCTACCTTCGGCTACTTCGAGCAAGAGCTAAATGGCATTAGCGTGAGCCGCCTCGCCTTGTTCAAAGCCAGCAATGCCGCCGGTCCCTGGGGCCTGCAGCCTACGGCCACGCTCGACGCCCTGGCCAAAACCATGACCCTGGCCGGCATCAACTCCTTCTCGGTCTGGACCCTGGCCAGCTTCGATGCTCCGCTGCCGGTCGAGCTTACGCAGTTCACGGCTACTGCCGAAGGCCAGTCGGCCCGCCTGCGCTGGGCGACGGCTTCTGAGCAGCACAGCGCCCACTTCGAGATAGAGCGCAGCACGGACGGCAAGCAGTTTACTCCCATCGGCAAGGTAGCTGCGCAGGGTACCACGTCCAGCCCCACCGCCTACTCCTACCTGGACGATAAACTCACCAATTCAACTTACCAGTTCATTTACTACCGCCTAAAATTGGTGGACCAGGATGCCAGCTTCAGCTATTCGCCGGTGCGCATCGTAACCCCCGGCACTACAGTCAGCTTTACGCTTCACCCTAACCCGACCCGCGCAGCAGTGGCGGTAGCGGGTCTGGCTGCCAACGCTACGGTGACCGTGTTCGACGCTCTGGGCCGCACCATCGCCCAGGCTACCACCGATGCCAGGGGCACAGCTCAGCTGGCACTACCCACCGGGCTGGCGGCTGGGGTGTACGCGGTGAAGAGCGGCAGCCAGTTCCGGCGCCTAACTGTGGAATAGTTGAATCCCGGACGCAGACGGACGGTATGCATGCGCCCCCTCGGGCGTGAGGCCCTCTTCCACTGGCATCTCGGCAACCATTATAAATTTCATATAAACATAAATTATTAGCTTTGAGAAGGTCGCTTGTGTGGGTGGCTGCTCACCTTCTCTTAGCTTTTTACTGTTTGTATGAAACACTTTTTCTCTTTACCATCTTGGTGTCGGCTCGGCATAGCACTGTTGCCAATGCTGGGACTGGCGCTGCTGCCCTCTTTCAACGCCAGTGCGGGCATCGCCGGCCCCGTGAGCATCCCCGGCGTGCCCCCGTTATCCGCGCTGACCAACCCTGACCTGGTAATCAGCACGCCCGGGCAGTCCATTGCCGCCGGCGCCTACAACTCCATCACTGTGCAGAACGGCGGCACTGGCATCTTGCAAGGCGCCGTGACTGTGGATGCAGCCGTGCTGGTGCAGAGCGGTGGCACTCTGAATACTAACTGCCAGTCCCTGACCGGAGCGGCCAGCTTCACCCTGGACGCTGGCGGCACGCTCCTCATCTGCAATGCGGCTGGCATTACCGCCAGCGGCGCCACAGGCGCGGTGCAGACCAGCGGCACCCGCAGCTTCAGCTCCGATGCCAACTACATCTACAGCGGCTCGGGGGCTCAGGTGACGGGCTCGGGCCTGCCGGCTCAGGTGCGCAACCTCACCAGCACCAACACCGCTACCCTAACCCTGTCGCAGGCGCTGAGTATTCGCCAGGTACTCACGCTGAATGCAGGCAATCTGGTTCTTAACGGCCGGTCCCTGACCCTGCTCTCCGACGCCAGCGGCACGGCCCTAATTGCCAACCTGGGCGCGGGCGCTGTGTCGGGAACTGCGGTGACAGTGAAGCGCTACATCGACCCCAGCAAGAACGCCGGCCTGGGCTACCGCCACCTCATAGCCCCGGTGGCCAATGCCACAGTTGCCGCCTTTGGCTCGGGCGGTACCCCGCCCGTGGTCAATGCCGCCTACAACTCGGCGGCCGACCCTACTGCCGTGATGCCCTTCCCCACGGTGTATTACTACGACCAGGCCCGCCTGGCCACTTCGCCGGCCACTACAATTTCGGTTTTCGACAAAGGCTGGGTGTCGCCTACCGCTCTCACCAACCCCGCGTCGCTGGCCACGCAAGGCTTCACCGTGCAGCTGCCCGGCGCCAGCATCCTGAGCTTTACCGGGCTAGTGGGCAATAGCACCGGCTCCATTTCGCTGAGCCGCGCCAGCGGGGCCACAGCCACTGACGCCGGCTGGAATCTAATTGGCAACCCCTACCCTTCGCCGCTCGACTTCAGCACCATCCCAGCCGGGCAGCGCACCAACATGGACGCGGCATTTTACACCTATGAAAGTACCAGCCAGTACGGCGGCAGCTACCGGAGCTATGTCAACGGTGTGGGCAATCAGCTTATCGGCTCGGCCCAGGCCTTCTTTGTGCGCGTGAGCACCGGCCAGACCGTCGGCAGCCTGACCCTGAACAATGCCAACCGCATCACGACCTACACCTCACAGGCGCCCGTGTACCGGGGTGCGGCCGACAGCCGGCCCCGCCTGACGCTGGCCCTGGCCGGAGCGGGCCTAACGGATGAGCTCACGCTCTACGCCCAAACCGGCGCCACCGCCGGGGCCGACAGTGAGTACGACGCCGTGAAGCTGGCCAACTCCAACGGCCTGAATCTGGCCTCGCTTACTCCGGCTGGTGAGCAGCTGGCTATCGATGGGCGGGCTGCCTTCAGCACCGCTACCATCCCGCTGGCCGTGACTGTGCCCACATCCGGCCAATACACTCTTACGGCGGCCAAGCTGTCTAACCTGCCGGCTGGTCTGCAGGCCGAGCTGGTAGATGTACAAACCGGCGCACGCACCCTGCTTGCGGCCGGGGCCGCTTACGCTTTCACGGCAGGCAGCAGCCCGCTGGCCGGCCGTTTCTGGCTGAACCTGACGCCGGCCAGCGCCCCGTTGGCTTCGGCAGCCGGTTTGGGGGCACCTACCCTGGCACTCTATCCTAATCCCGCTCACTCAGCCGTAACGGCTGTGGGCCTGACGCCCAGCACGGCCATCACGGTGCTGGATGTACGGGGCCGGGTTGTGCTCACCGCTTCACCCGACGCAAACGGCACGGCCCGCCTGGCGATGCCCCAGGACCTGGCTCCCGGCGTTTACGTAGTGAAGAACGGTGCTCAAGCCCGGCGCTTGGTTGTGGAATAAGCCCTCGTCTTCCAATAAAATCGCCGCCCGATATCCGCAAGAGCGCGGATGCCGGGCGGCGATTTTGTTTTCTGTGTGCCGTGTTAGAACTGCGCCTCCTCGGTGCTGCCCACCAGGGCCGAGGTGCTGGACTTGCCGGCCGATACCACGCTCTGCACCGCGTCGAAGTAGCCCGTGCCCACGAAGGCCTGGTGCTTCACCGCCTGGTAGCCCTGCTTCTGCAGGGCAAACTCACGCTCCTGCAGCTCGGAGTAGCCGGCCATGCCCCGCTCCCGGTAGGCCTGGGCCAGCTCGAACATGCTGGTGTTGAGCGCGTGAAAGCCGGCCAGGGTGATAAACTGGAACTTAAAGCCCAGCGCGGCCAGCTCCTCCCGGAAGGTCAGCATCTCCTCTTTGCTGAGCTTGGCCGCCCAGTTGAAAGAGGGTGAGCAGTTGTAGGCCAGCAGCTTGCCAGGGTACTGGGCGTGGATGGCCTGGGCAAACTCCCGGGCCTGGCCCAGGTCGGGGTGCGAGGTTTCCATCCAGATAAGGTCGGCGTAGGGAGCGTAGGCCAGGCCGCGGGCAATGGCGGCCTCCACCCCGCAGCGGATGCGGTAGAAGCCTTCGCTGGTGCGCTCGGCCTCCTGCAGCACGAAGGGCAGGTCGCGCGGGTCCACGTCCGAGGTAAGCAGGTCGGCCGCGTCGGCGTCGGTGCGGGCCACAATGAGCGTGGGCACGCCCAGCACGTCGGCCGCCAGGCGGGCCGCCACCAGCTTGTTGATGGCCTCCTGCGTAGGCACCAGCACCTTGCCACCCAGGTGCCCGCACTTCTTGGCCGAGGAAAGCTGGTCTTCGAAATGCACACCGGCCGCCCCGGCCTCAATCATCATCTTCATCAGCTCAAACGCGTTGAGGTTGCCACCGAAACCAGCTTCGGCATCAGCCACGATGGGCGCCAGCCAGTGCACCTTGCCCGTGCCGCTCAGATGCTGAATCTGGTCGGCCCGCAGCAGGGCGTTGTTGATGCGGCGCACCACGGCCGGCACGCTGTCCACGGGGTAGAGGCTCTGGTCGGGGTACATGTGCCCGGCGCCGTTGGCATCGGCCGCCACCTGCCAGCCGCTGAGGTAGATGGCCTGTAACCCGGCCTGCACTTCCTGCACAGCCTGGTTGCCGGTGAGGGCGCCCAGTCCGGCCACGTATTCCTGCGAGTGCAGCAGCTCCCAGAGCCGCTCGGCGCCCTGCCGGGCCAGCGAATACTCGATGTGGATGCTGCCCTGCAGCTTCACTACGTCTTCGGGTGTGTAAGGCCGCGTAATGCCAATCCAGCGGGGGTTGTGAGCCCAGTCCAGGGCCAGGGCGGAGGTACGTTGCTGCTGTGTTTTCATGGTGGTTGTGAATGGGTTTGAGGTGAGTGTATTGAGTTTGGAAAAGGCAAGGCGCTGCCTGGCTGCCGGTTAGGGCAGCTTTTTTGTTGCCAGGAGAAAGCGTTTGTAGGGGCGGGGCTTGTCCCCGCCCGGTCGTCCGCGCCGTTTGAACGAGGCCGTTCCATGCCGGTCGTTCAACGGTGGGCGGGGGCAAGCCCCGCCCCTACTCATTTAAGCCAGCTGCTCGTAGGCCGGCACGGTCAGGAATTCGATGAATTTCTTGCTTACCACCAGCCGGTCGAATAGGCGGGCGGCTTCGAGGTACTTGCCCTTTTCAAAGGCTTCCTCGCCTACCTGGGCTTTAATTTTCTCCAGTTGCCCAGGCACCAGTGAGCGGTACAGCTCGAGGGTAACGGGGCGCTCATCGGCCAGCACTGTCCCGGGCGTGTGCAGCCATTGCCACACCTGCGCCCGGCTGATTTCGGCGGTGGCGGCGTCTTCCATCAGGTGGTAGATGGGCACGCAGCCGTTGCCGCTGAGCCAGGACGCCAGGTACTGAATGCCCACATCAATGTTGAGCTTGAGGCCCAGCTCGGTGATGTTGCCCTCTGGGGCTCGCAGCAAATCAGCGGCCGTCACTTGCACGTCGGGGCGCTTGTTTTCAATCTGATTAGGGCCGGGCATCAGCTCGTTGAATACCTCCAGGGCCACCGGCACCAGGCCCGGGTGGGCCACCCAGGTGCCATCGTGCCCATTTGTGGCTTCCCGCACCTTGTCCTGCCGCACTTTCTCCAGAGCCTTCTCATTGGCCTCGGGGTCGTTTTTGATGGGAATCTGAGCGGCCATGCCGCCAATGGCGTGCACCCCGCGGCGGTGGCAGGTTTGAATGACGAGCTGGGAGTAAGCGGCCATAAAAGGCACGCTCATGGTTACCACGGCACGATTGGGCAGGCGGAACTCAGGGTTGAGGCCCAGACGCTTGATGTAGCTGAAGATGTAGTCCCAGCGCCCGCAGTTAAGGCCGGCGCTGTGCTCGCGCAGCTCGTACAGGATTTCATTCAGCTCAAACGCCGCCGGCAGGGTCTCAATCAGCACCGTGGCTTTGATAAGGCACTTGGGCAGCTTCAGCGACCACTGCGAAAAGCCGAACACGTCGTTCCAGAGGCGGGCTTCGAGGTGGCTTTCAATCTTGGGCAGGTAGAAGTACGGGGCCGTGCCGCGGGCGCACAGCTCGTGGGCGTTGTGGAAATAGTACAGGCCAAAATCGAGCAGCGAGGCGCTGATGGGCTCGCCGTCGACGAGCACGTGCTTTTCCACCAGGTGCCAGCCGCGGGGGCGCACCATGAGCACGGCGGTTTCCTCGTTCAGCTTGTACTCCTTGGTGGGCGTACTCAGCGAAATGGTGCGGCGCACGGCGTCGCGCAGGTTAATCTGGCCCTGCATCACATTGAACCAAGTGGGCGAGTTGGAATCTTCCAGGTCGGCCATGAATACCTTTGCCCCTGAGTTCAGGGCGTTGATAATCATCTTGCGCTCCACCGGCCCGGTGATTTCCACGCGGCGGTCGAGCAGGTCTTCGGGCAGCGGGGCCACCGTCCATTCCTGCTCCCGAATGCGCTTGGTTTCGGGCAGAAAGTCGGGCAGAATGCCAGCCTCAAACTCGGCCTGGCGCTCTTCGCGGCGCTTGAGCAGCGCGCGGCGCGTGGCGTCGAAGCGGCGGTGCAGCTCAGCCACAAAGGCCAGGGCCGAAGGCGTCAGGATTTCGGCAAACGCGGGGGTGAATTCGCCAGTCACGCGCACCCGCTCGGGGCACAGATACGTGGGAGTTGGGGCCGGAGCAGTGTCGATGTAAGTCATAGCTGATGGTGGGTTGATGTGCTGATTCTTTGATGTGCTGATGTGCTGGGAAAGGAGCCCAATACGCAAGCCAGGCGGTGAAAGGCGACGACCTGCGACAAACATACGCAAGCGAATTTTATTTTGTTAGCGAATTTTCGCTAAAGTCAGAAAATTTGCGAGTGTCCGTACCTTTGAAATCCCGCCACAGCCAAGGAAATAGGCCGGCACGGCTTCGTTAAGCCATTTTTGCCATCAGCTAAAAGGCAGCACATCAGCACATCAAATAATTAGCACATCGAAAAATGCTCAATCACGGCCAGGTAGTTCGCGTCATCTTCGGTCTTAAGCTGCGCGAGCTGCGCCAGGAGCAGGGCCTTTCGCCGGCCGACCTGGCGCGCACCTGTGACGTATCCTTGAGCTACCTCAATGAGATTGAGAAGGGCAAGAAGTACCCCAAGGCCGACAAGATTCTGAGCTTCAGCAAGGCCCTGGGCGTGCGCTACGACCAGCTCACTTCGCTGGAGCTGCCGCGCCGGCTGGAGCCCATCTCCGACCTGCTGCAATCCAAGCTGCTCAAGGAGTTTCCGCTGGAGATGTACGGTCTGGAGCCGGCCCGCATTATCGAGCTGATTGCCAACGCGCCGGTGAAGATGAATGCCTTCGTGAGCACCATCTTCGAAATTGCGCGCAACTACGAGATGCGGCAGGAAGACTTTTTCCTGGCTGCCCTGCGCTCCTACCAGGAGATGCACGACAACTACTTCGAGGACCTGGAGCAGGATGTGCGCGCCTTCGTGGGCAGCCACCGCCTGGCCACCACCGCCCCCTTCGACCTGAGCCAGCTCGAGCGCGTGCTCACGGAGCAATACGGCTACACCCTCGACCGCGAAACACTGGGCCAGCACCCGGTGGCGGCTCAGGGGCGGCTGCGCTCGGTGTTTCAACCCAAAACCAGGCGCCTGCTGCTGCGGCCGGGCCTGAGCCGGGGCCAGCAGGCCTTTGTGCTGGGCCGTGAAGTGGCCTTCAACTACCTCAAGCTGAAGGAGCGGCCCTACGTGAGCACTACGTCCAAGGTGCGCTCCTTCGATGAGGTGCTCAACAACTTCAAGGCCTCCTACTTCGCCAGCGCCCTGCTGATGGAGGAAGAGGCCCTGGTGCGCGACCTGAAGCAGGTGTTCAATGCCAAAAAGTGGGACGCCGACCTGCTGATGAACCTGCTGGCCACCTACGACGTGAGCCCGGAAATGTTTATGCAGCGCCTGACCACTCTGCTGCCGCGGCATTTTGGCCTGCAGAGCCTGTTCTTTCTGCGCTTCGACCAGGCCCACGTCGGCGCCACCTACGAGCTGAGCAAGGAGCTGCACCTGGCCCGCCTGCACAACCCCCACGGCAACGAGCTGCACGAGCACTACTGCCGCCGCTGGATTAGCCTGCGCCTGCTGGCCGAGCTGCGGGCCCGCACGCCCGAAACGGCCACTACACCCCACACCGCCATCGGGGCCCAACGCTCGCACTACTTCGGCACCGACGACGAATATCTCTGCCTGACCCTGGCCCGCGCCGGCGCAGCCACCGAGCCCGCCGTGAGCGTGACCGTGGGCCTGCGCTGCGACGACGCCCTGCGGGCCCAGGTGCGCTTCCTCAAAGACCCGGCCCTCCCGCTGAAAGTGGTGAACGAAACCTGCGAGCGCTGCCCTATAGCTGATTGCGAGTCGCGGGCCGCCGCCCCGGTCGAGATTGAACGCCAGGCCCGGCGCCAGGCGTTTGAAGACGCCGTGGCGGCGCTGGTGCAGGGAAGTTGAGTTAAAAGTTAAAAGTTGAGAGTTAAAAACTCATCAGCTTTTTAACTCTCAACTTTTAACTTTTAACTACCGGATGCCCTTCTCTCCCACCCTGCGCCACGTTCTCCTTACCCTGCTCCTGCTGCTGCTCGCTGCCGGCTACGGAACCTGGCGCCTGCTGTACCGCCCCAACGTGGTGGCGCTGCCGGAGGGGCCTGCTTACCTCTACATCCGCACGGGCACCGGCTTTGGAGCGGTGCTCGACTCACTACAGCGCCACGAGCTGCTGGAAGAGCCTAGCGACTTTGCCCGGCTGGCGCAGTGGCGCGACTACCCCGCCCACGTGAAGCCCGGCCGCTACCTCCTCGATGCTGGCTTGGGCAACCTCGACCTGCTCAAGCTCCTGGAAAGCGGCCGCCAGGATACGGTACGCTTTGAGCTGAAGCCCTTTCACTACCTCGAAAACCTACCGCGCCAGGTGAGCCAGCAGCTCGAAACCGACTCGTTCAAGCTGCAGCTTTTGCTTGATGACAATCCTGGTCTGCGTCGCCGCTACGGGCTCGACACGGCCACTATTCGGACGATGTTTATTCCCGGTCCCTACCAGTTTCTGTGGAACACGCCGGCCCAGGTGTTTCTGGACACCATTGCCGCCCGGCACCGCCGGTTCTGGACGCCCGAGCGGCTGCGGCAGGCTGATTCGCTGCGCCTCACGCCCACGCAGGTAAGCGTGCTGGCCAGCATCGTGCAGCGCGAAACGGCCCAGCTCAGCGACAAGCCCCTGATTGCGGCCGTGTATCTCAACCGCCTGAAGCGGGGCCAACCTTTGCAGGCAGACCCAACCCTGCTCTGGCCCCTGCACGGCCTCGGCACCCGTAAGCGCGTGCTCAACGTGGATAAGAAGGTGGATTCGCCCTACAACACCTACCGCCACAAGGGCTTACCGCCCGCTCCTATTACCACGCCCCACCCCAGCAGCCTGAATGCGGTGCTGCGCCCGGCGCACAACAACAACCTGTTTTTCTGCGCCCGCCCCGACGGCAGCGGCTTTTCCGACTTCGCCGAGACTTACGCCCAGCACAAGAAAAACGCCCGCCGCTACTGGCGCCGCCTCGACAGCCTGGGGGTGAAGCGCTAGCTGTGTGTACTTTGCCGCCGCACCGCCGGCAGCTTACCTATGTCACCTGATATCATCACCGTTGATTTCCGCCCCGACCTGGGCGTATTCACCATGCGCTGGCTGAGCGAAGCCGGGAGCCCGGCCGAGGTGCAGGCGTACTACGAGCAGGCGCTGGTCGCGGCGCACCCCCACCGCCCCAGCCGCTGGCTGATTGACGTCCGCCGCCGCCCCAACCCCGACCCACAGGTGGCTATGTGGTTTGGCCAGACCTGGCTGCCGGCTGTGGCGGCCCTGGCCGCACCCCAACCACTGCGCCTGGCCTACCTGCTGTCGCCGCTGCGCCAGCGCGCCACCTTCGACAACCCCGCCCTGGCGCCGGCCAATGCCCGCATCATGGCCACTGACCAGCCTTATGTGGTCGAAACCTTTCTCGATGAGGGCGCCGCCATGCGCTGGCTGATGAGTGCGTAGATGCAGAAAGCCCGAAACACTCCACCAGCTTCAGGATAATACCTATTCCAGCACCGCCACCCGCCGCGAGGCCTGCGTTCTACCCTCAGCTACCAGGGTGGCCAGATACAGCCCCGGCGCCAATCCATCTAGCGCCACTGCTACTTCGCCCGTCGCAGCCGCGGGCAAGGTCACTGCCCGCACCGCCCGGCCCAGCGCGTCGCGCAGCTCCAGCCGGGCACCCTTGCGCCCACCTGCCGGCTGTGCATAGGGCATCATCACCCACCCTTGCGCCGGATTGGGATATGGCATGCCCAGCCAGGCCCCGGCCCGCCGCACGCGGGTCGATGCGGTAGACGTGACCACGCGTGGCAGGTTCGGAATGCGCAGCCGGGCAATGTAAATGCCCGTGTTGGGGGCAGTTTGGCTAGCCACGTTGTGGCCTACTACCAGCAAAGTTGAATCCGCTACCACGGGCAGCAGGTAGTCAGGGAATACAAATTGGTTGCTCAGCGCCGAGGTGAAGGGATAAATCGCCAGCAAAGCCCCGGTAGCCCCGTCGATGCGATACAGCCAGAACGTGCGGCCATATACCCCAGGGTTGCGGGCCAGGGCCAACAGCGAGCCGTCAGCCAACTCACGCACTTGGGTAAACTCGCGCACGTTTGCTTGCACGTTTGTGGCCGGCGCACGGTAGCGCCAAACAACGTTGTAGGCATTATCCACCCGCGTCAGTTGCCCGGTGGCCGCCGTTGGACTGGGAACAGGTACCGTATTCACCCGCGTGGGAATTACATAACCCCCACTTGTCAGCCCAATGGCTTCATAGGGGGAGTTATTACGGCTTTCCATAAACTCTGAATCTGCTCCGGCGAGTGGTAGCATGGCCCCGCCAATCGAGTCTCCCCGGCTGGTTTCCGCTTCGAGCAAGCGGGCTTGTATGCTGAAAGGCTGGGTGACTGAAGTCATGCCGGCCAATAGCACCGTACCCCGGGGGGTAAAGCAGAGATTAGCTCCGTTGTTATTGAACGCAAACGGGTAGTCGTGCCGCCAGCGCAGGGTGCCAGTGCTGTCGAAGCGCAAAATGGACGGGGCAGTGGGGTAAGTAGGCGGCTGACTGCTATAAACCAGACCGTACATGTCGCCCTGTGGACCGGCCAGCAGATGCATGGGGTATTCGCCGCGGAATCGGTAAGCGGGCCGGGTGATGGAACGTACTTGGCCTGTGGACGATAGGCGCCAAAGCCGCGTTCCCAGATTCCATCCGTTAGGTGAATTAGGGTTTTGCAGCGAATCAACGTTAAGCACCCAAATATTATGCGCATCAGCCACTGCTACTTCCTGTCCGGATTCGGTAGGGCGCTGGGGTAGAAACCGTTGCCAAAGGGTATCGCCAATACCGTTAAGGCGTAAGACGTATAAGTGTGAGCATGCCCACCCGCTCCCTCCCGTAGTTCTAAAAGCTCCACCAGTCAAGATAAAGCCCTTGTCGGGTGTAGTTGTCACCCTTGCCGGCATTAAGGTGCCATTTACTCGCTCAATAAGCTGCTCCCGAATGATTTGCTGACTCTGGGCATAGCTAGCGAATAGCAACAGCCAAACTAACAGAAAAACAGAAGGTAGATTGACAACCTGTCTCATAACGTTTTAATGCACTATGGCGACCCGGCTTGCTGCCTGGATTTGCCCATTCGAAATGACTACAAAGGTGTAAAGCCCCCCAGGCAGCTCAGCTACTGGCAACACAGCCTCTCCTGTACCCGAAGTAAGAAGTTGCTGTCGAACCACTCGCCCTACTGCATCGCGCATTTCTAGTCGGCATGCGATTTTTGACTGGTCCTTTGGAAAAGAATAAGGTAGTCGTACTTCATTACTGGCTGGGTTAGGATAAGCCTGACCTAGTTGTACCCCAGCTGTATATGAAACTTTACTTAGTAACTGCTTTGGAGCGTTATTGCTTTTCGTAACGTGACAAGAGCAAGCTGGCTCAAATGCCCTGATAGCGCGGCATGCCAGAAAGGACGATGCTGTACCAGAATTTGCTATTGACCTAATTGTGCGTAAGTCAGCCGAGCTTGGCTTTTGCAGAGGTGCTAGGGAGCGAATACGGCTTAATACTTCGGATAGCTGAATGAAATTCTGAACTTCAGCATCATGAGGAAACTGTTTCAGTAAAAAGGAGCTCATTCGGCTTGCATCAGCATCAAGGTGCTTGGACCGATATACTTCCATCAGCCATGCCACAAGAGCACCTTTTATAGAGCCACTGTCATCGTGTAAGTTTTCCAGGTAGCCCTCTAAATCTCCGTAGCGCCCATCATGAGCCGTTGCCGTTACAACTCGGGCCAGAAATGAGTTTTTGTGTACAGGCCCAATGGATGCTATTTGTAAGCTGTCAAGCAGTTCTTTTAGGTTGTTGGAAGCTGTTGTAATCGTACTGCGACCATTAATACCATAGTTGTATGAGTTGCGGCAGGCGGTGGTCAGATTTCCACTACCAAATCCAATAGCGTAATTACCATTGACAACCGGAGGAAAAAACTCTTGCTGAGAAGCACTGTAAGCCCAATAGTGAAAGCTCCTTCCACTAGAGTTGCTGATTGGTGTGACAGCTAGCACCCCTCCTATACCAAACCTGTTCCCATTCGGATTAGAGCTGCTCCCTAATCTATCTGGAAACGGCGCCCGAACATCAATTTTCAGCCCCACTGCATTCGGCACGCCGGCTGGGTTTTCGAAGGTGTTGCAGCGTATGGTGAGCTGGTCGTCCAGCATTCGAATGTTATTGGTATTGCCATTGGGATAGAAGTAGATGCCTTCGCGAACGTTGCGGAAGAGGTTGCCGGTGATGTCGCGGGTTTTGCTCATCCACTCAATAGCATTGGACTCAATGCCGTGGTCGAGGCTGATGAGCTGGTTGTTGGTTTGGGTGCTGCCATTGGGAAGGCCCGTCGAGATGCCGACCTGCTGCACGGCATTGGTCGTAGGGTCGGCGTCATCACCACTGATGTAGTTGCTGCTGATGAAGGCATCGCCCAGGATACCGTAGGATGTCAGGGAACCCTTTGAGTTCTGGCCGCGCACGGTAATGGTGTTGCGCTCAATTGACTCGGGCGAAAGGTACATGGACGCATTGTCGGTGTCGATGGCAGCGTACCAGATGTGGTCGAAGGTGTTGTCGACGATACGTAGCAGCTGCCCTACTCCGAAGATGCCTTCGTACAAACTGCTGAAGCTGCAATGGTCGATGGAAGCGGCCGAGTAGTTGTTGCTGCCAAAAGGCTGGTCGGACCGCTGCAAATAGATGCCAAAAAAATAGAACCCTTGGGTTAAGCTGTTGAGCGGCGCTTTGAGCGTGCCGCCTTCGGTGCTGAACGTGCAGTAGTGCACGCCCTCGTTGGCTTTGGCAGTACCCTTGAAGGTGTCGGCAAGGCCGATACTATTGTTGAGAAAATCGGTGTAGGTGAGATAGTACTCGCTGGTACTGCGTGCATTGCCATTACCAGCAGTACCGCCGCCCATGTCTACGGCTTCGACACCGATGAAGGCATCGCGGATGCTGCAGCGCCGGCTGGGCGTCACGCTGGCATCGGGCTCGGTGCGCAGAATGCCGCGGTTCATCAGCCGGAGCCCGCCCCAGATAACGTCGCAGTTGGCCGACAGCGTGGCTCCGGTCATCAGCACCGAGGCATCTTCGACCTCGATGAACGTGCGCCGGCTGTATTCATAATTCACAAACGAGCCACCGGGGCTGGGCGCGGACGTTTGCCCACTCACGCCATCCACGATGAATTCGGTACCGGCTCGCAGCTCAAACTCGCCGTTTATCAGCCGGACGTTGCCGCGCACGTGGTACACCCCGTCGAAGACCACCTTGCCGCCGTAGCCGAATTGGCGCGCGTCGATGGTAGTTGTAGTGCCGTAAGCGCCAATGTCGGTCGGCAGCGCCCCGGCCGGCAGGTGGTTAGCCGCCACATAGTTGGCACCGCTGCGCTGGTTATAGGCTTGGGGTGGGCACACCACCGGCTGGGTGGAAGTGGCCTGGCAGGTTTCTACGCCCATGGGCTGGCAGGAGCCGCCGGTTAGCGTCGTAGCGTCGGGGGCGGGGGTATAGCCCAGGTAGTCGGGGCCGCCCCAGGTGCTTACCTGCCCGTTCACTAAAGCGGTGAAGACGGTGCCGGCCCCGTGGATTTCCGTGGCTGGGTCGTCAAACGTGTAGCCGCGTACTGGCAAGAGCTCCTGCTGCGGACCGCATACCCCAAACTCGCCGTTGGCGTTGCTGCCCCACACCATGGTGGTACCGCCGTAGAACAGGGCCAGGCTGGTATGGGCGGTAGCGGCCAGCCTATAGATTCCGGTTGTGGACAGACCCCTCACACGAATAGGGCGTGACTCTATAGTACCACTGTTACCGTCGCCGAGTTGGCCGAAACGGTTGTCGCCCCAGCTATACACCACCCCGCGCTGGTCAAGGGCGAGGCAGTGCGTTTCGGCAGCTACTATCTGGAATACTCCCCGGAGAGCGGGCAGCAGCTGGGCTTCGGTAAAAAAGCTTCGCGTAGAACCTATACCGGCCTCGCCATTGGCGTTGCTGCCCCAGGAATAAACCTGACCTGAATAGCTCAGCGCGAGGTTGTGGTGGCCGGCGCTGGCAATGGCCATGATGCCCGTCAGCGGCTGCCCGGAACTAGCGTCAATCACCGCCACAGGCAGGTCGCGGTCGGTCCGGCTGCGGTCGCCCAGCTGGCCCTGGTCGTTGGCGCCCCAGGCCCACACAGTTCCGTCGTCGCGTAGGGCTATGGCGTGCTCGGTGCCCGCAGTTATGCTGATGATATTCCTCAGTCCCAGCCCGAGAAAGGCGGAGATGCTACCGCCCGTTACTCCCACGCCCAGCTGCCCACGGCTGTTGTCGCCCCAGGCAAATACGTCGCCCCTACCGGTAATAGCGTAGCTGCTGCGGTCGGCTGTAGCGACGCCCACAATGTAGTTGATGCCCGCAATCATCTGCGGCTGCGGGATGCGTGGTTGTCCACTGGGGTCGGAACCAAGCTGGCCCTGGTCGTTGGCGCCCCAGCCCCACAGCTCGCCGCTGCGGCAGACCGTGAGGTGGTGCTGCGGGCCGATGGGCTGCGCCAAGGCGTAGTGCCCGGCCGGGCACAGCAGCCAGAAAGTCCATTGAATGATTGCTAAGAAACGGCGGGTAGAAAACGTCATGCGGAAAACAGAAAGGTAAAAGGTGAAAGCAGAGCCGGTAGAAACCACCCGCCGGGTGGCTACTATTTGACGGTGCAATGCTAGGGCTGGGCTTTCCGCTATAAAAGGAAACTATGCATTAAAATGTGACATTACTTTTTTCAATAATTCCTTAGACACCACCGAGTACTTAACACCTGGAAAGGCCATTTATTGCCAATAAATGGCCTTTTACCTTTTTCTTCTTTTACCGAGAATGAATGTTTTGTGACATCATCATTTAGCTACCACAGGCCTTGCTGGTCAACTTTTTTCGAGCCTCAGAGGCGGGCTCCTGAGTAGCTAAGTCCACCCACTTCGGCACCTTGCCTGCATACTCGGCGGCGCCTGCGTACTTTTGTTGTCCTGTTTCCGCCAAACTGTTTGTATGCGTCTTCGTTTCCTCTTTATTCCCGTTGTTTTCTCCTCGCTGGCGGCCCAGGCCGGCGGCTTTGATGCCGGCCCACAAGGGGCGCGCATCCTTGGTTTGGGCGGTGCCAGCACTGCCTACATCGGCAGCATCGCCGGCATCGTGACCAACCCCGGCTTGCTGGGGCAGTGGTCCGATTCGCTTACCCGGGTGAGCGTGGGCGGCCTGGGACAGGTGCGGCGCTCCTCCTTCATCGGCCAGGATACTTACCAGCGCGCTGAACAGGACTTGCTGGTGCAGCCCGGCGGCTACGTTTATGCCACCCACGGCCTGACCGACCGCCTGGCCGTAGGTGTGGGAATCACCACACCCTACGGCTACCACACCCGCTGGGCCGACGGCTGGGAAGGCCGCGGCGTAGTGCAGGAAGCGCAGCTCAACACCTACTTCGTGCAGCCCACCGTGGGCTACCGTCTCAACGACAACTTCAGCGTGGGTGCGGGCTTTGTGTACGGCTACAGCAAATACACCCAGACCCGCGGACTGGCCCAGTACGACGACGCGGCTGCGCAGGCGAAGTTTGATGCTTCCGGCTCGGGCGTGGGCTTCAACGTGGGGCTGTACGGCCGCACCGGCGACAACCTGGCGTTCGGCATCAGCTACCGCAGCGGCCTGAAGATGAAGCTGGACAACGGCACCGCCGCCTACAGCAACGTGCCCGGCCGCGATGCCGCCCTGTACCCGGCCAGCACCAGCTTCGGCACTACGCTGAACCTGCCCAGCACCCTGTCGGTGGGCCTGGCCGACCGCATCACCAAAAACCTGCTGCTCACCTTCGACTTCACCCTCACCGGCTGGAGCACGCTCGACTCGCTCAATTTCGATGTGGATGCCAACGGCGGGCAGGCGGCCAGCCGTATCCGCAACATTCGCCGCTACGAAGATGCCCTGGCTTTCCGCGTAGGGGCCGAGTACGCCGTGGGCTCCAAGCTTACGGTGCTGGCTGGGGCCAGCTACGACGAAACCCCGGTGCGCGACGAATACATTCACCCGGAGCTGCCCGACGCCAACACCCTGGGCGGCTCGCTGGGCCTGGTGTACAACCTTAGCCCCGGCTTTGCCATTGAGGGCGCGTACAGCTACGGCTACGGTCAGGAGCGTACGGCCCGGGCCAAGCCCAGCAACTACACCGCCCCCAACATCAGCGGCACCTACCGCACGGCCGTGCACCGTGCCTCGCTGGGCGTTTCGCTGGCTTTCTAAGGTTGTCTTCTTTGCCTCTTGCTTGTCATGACTGCATTTCGCGTAACTAAATCTACTTTCCTTGCCGGGCTGACGGCAGCGGCGCTACTGCCCGGCTGCGCGCCCGACCAGGACGCTCCCACGCCGGCCGCGGCCGACGTGAACGTGAGCCGCTACCTGGCCGTGGGCGACAGCTACACCGCCGGCGTGAGCAACGGCGGCCTCACCCGCACCAGCCAAGAGTATTCCTTCCCCAATCTGCTGGCCCAACAGTTCCGCACGGTAGCCGCCGATGCGCCGTTTGCGCAGCCGCTGCTTGACGCGGGTACTGGCACTGGCTACCTCACCCTGGTCGACCTGCCGGCCTCGGGCCAGCCCCGGGTGCGCCGCGTAGCCGGCCAGGCGGTGCGCAGCCAGGTAATTGACCCCAACGCCTGCGGCGGGGCTGATACCACTCGTTTGTATAACCGCAGCGCCACGGCCGGCACCCTGCCCCAGAATCTGGGCGTACCGGGCCTGCGCCTGTCGCAAACCGAGACGGCAAGCCTGGGCAACGAAGCCAATGCCACCCCCGGCACGCCTTTCAACCCTTACTTCGAGCGCCTGCTGCCGGCTGCCGACAGCCGCACTTACCTGCAGGTGGTGACTGCCGCGGCCGGCCCGGCTACCTTCTACACTTTCTTCATGGGTCTGGATGAGCTGATGCCCTACGTGCGCAGCGGCGGCACCTGCCCGGCGCCGAACTCAACCCAGATGCGGACCCGGGCCAAGAACATGCTGGATGTGCTGGCCGCCAATGGTCGCAAAGGCATTATCGCCACCCTACCGAGCATCACCAGCTTGCCGCTGGTACGTTTGGGCAAGGGCCTGGAGCTGCAGCGACGCGTGCAGGCCCAGACCAGCGACTCCCGCCCCATTTATGTTACCACCAACACCGGGGTGCAGGCCATCACGGATGCTGAGTATGTGCTGGCCTCGGCTATTCCCAACATTGGGCGCCTCGATAACGTGGGCGGCAACATGGTGGCCTATGGCCGCGATATGCAGAATCCGCTGCGTAATGCCGACGTACTCGACAGCCGCGAGATTAGCATCATCAACCTGGCTGCTAACTCCTATAACAACCAGCTCGACCTCTGGGCCCGCGACGTGTACCGCATGCCCATCCTGCCAGATGGTAAGTACACCCTCACGCTGGAAACGGAGCTGTTCAACCAGGTGGCCAACCGCATTTCCATCAACGGGGTGATATACACCACCGAGCCGGTGCGGGGCAACTTCTTCTCGCTCGACAACTACACGCTCACGCCCCGCGGCTATGGCTTGCTGGCGAATACGTTCATCCGCACCATCAACACGGTGTACCGGGCCAATATCCCGGGCGTGGACGTGAACAGCCTGCCGACCAGCGCGCAGTAGCATCACACCCTTACAATCGGTACAGCCGCAGCTGGGCCGAGTCGCGGGCTGCTTCTTCGGAGGCAGCCCGCGTTTCGTTATAGCCCAGCCCGGTGTATTCGGAATGCTCAAGAAATAGCAGGGGCGCCGTAAGCTGGGGCTCGGCCCAGGCGGCCAGGGGCGACTGGCGCCGTAATGAGTCGAACCGGGCTACGCCAGCTACGCGCCAATAGCCGTCCAGCAGCACGTACCGGTAGCCGGCCCGGCGCAGGCCTGCCAGGTGCCGCTCGTCGGTGATGACAGTCAGGGTTTGTCCGGGGCCCAGGTAGGGCGCCAGCCCCTGCCCTACCGTGCTGGCAATGCGCGTAGCTTGGTGAGCCCGCAGCCAGGCGGCTACCTGCGGGTAGCGCGTGGGCAGGCGCGCGTACAGCTCCTGCTGGATGCGGTAGATGTTCAGGCCTACGGCTGCCGTGAGCAGCGCTGCCAGCGCCCAGCGCGGCAGCAATTGCCGCCCACTTAGCACGGCCAGCGCGGCCAGGGGCAGGTAGGCAAACAGCAGGCCGCGGGGAGCTTTTATCAGCAGCGACATGCCGGCCAGCAGGCAGCCGGCCCACACCAGCAGGTAGGCTAGTAATGTGGGCACCTGGCCCCGATACGGCCGCGCCCGGCGCAATACCAGCCACAGCGCCAGCAGCAGCCCAGCCAGCAGCAGAGGCGACTCAAAATCCAACAGGTAGCGCGGGTAGTATAGCAGGTCGGGGTGCAGGGTGTGCTGCCGGCCGGCGATGTTGGCGGCGGGCGGCACCACCGTGCGCAGGTAAAACCCCAGCCAGCGGTACCAGGGCTGGCCAACGGCGGCCCCGAATGCGCTCAGCAGCACGTAGGGAGCCGCCAGCAGCAGTGCTACGCGGGCCCAGACGCGCCGATGCCACAGCCCATCGCGCTGCCACAGCTCCAGCACCGCGAGGATAGGCAGGGCAAACAGAAACTTGTAGTTGAAGCAAAGGCCCGCAGCAAGCCAGCCGGCCGTGCGGTACAGTGCGGCCCGACTGGGCTGCTGCAGGCGCTGGTAGTGGCTGCGCAGCAGCCCGGCCAGCAGCACCAAGCTGCCGGAGCTCATGGTGAAGTCGCGCCCCGAGAAAGTGAGCAGCAGTGAGGTGCCGCCCAGCAGCGTCAGGCCCAGGGCTTCGGCTCCACCGAGCTTGGCAGTGCGACTGACCCAGACGCTAAACAAGCCCAGGCCAGCTACGCCCAGCAGGGCATTGAGCAGCTGGAACGCCTGGAAGCTGGTCGTCAGCCAGGCCACGGGTACGTACAGCAACAGAAAGCCGGGGCTGCCGTGGTGGAAGAGGTGGCGGAAGTCGCCGCTGGCCAGCTCGCGTATCACCTGCCAGTTGCGCACTGAGTCGTAGTCGGGCGCCCCTGTCTGCGGCAGCAGCCACAGGCGCAGCCCGAGCACCAGCAGCACGCCGAAGCCCAGGCCCCAAATCGTGCGGGTTGGCAGCGGCAGACCGTTCTTTGCAGCGGGGAAGGGCATGAGGGAAGCTAAAGCCGGCCGTCGGGCGGCCGGGGTATTCTCACAGATAATGGGCTAAGAGCGGCCCTGAAGAATTTTATGCGGCTAGTGATACAGCGCGTCCGCCACGCGAAGGTGGAAGTGGAAGGTCAAATAACGGGACAGATTGGCGCCGGCCTGCTGGTGCTGGCCGGCTTCGCCCCCACCGACGACGCCACCAGCCTGGGCTGGATGGCCCGCAAGCTGGTGCAGCTGCGCATTTTTTCGGACGAAAACGGGCAGATGAACCGCAGCGTGCAGGATGTGGGCGGGCAGGTGCTGGTGGTAAGCCAGTTTACGCTGCTGGCCGATGCCCGCAAGGGCAACCGCCCCAGCTACATCGGCGCGGCCGGGCCCGCCGTGGCCGAGCCGCTGTACCGGCAGTTTGTGGGCCTGGTAAGCGAGCTGCTGGGCCAGGAGGTGCCCACGGGCATTTTCGGCGCCGACATGCAGGTAAGTCTGCTGAACGATGGGCCGGTGACTATTGTGCTGGATAATCCTTCTTAAACCAGTTGTCAGTTGTTAGTTGTCCGTTGTCAGCTTGTTCTAGAGCAGCTGCCAGAACGGCCTAACAACGGACAACTAAAAACTGACAACTATGACCATCGAACAAGCCCAGCAAACCGTTGACCAGTGGATTCAGACTACCGGGGTGCGGTATTTCAATGAGCTCACCAACATGGCCATGCTCACCGAGGAGGTGGGTGAGGTGGCCCGCATCATTGCCCGGCAATACGGGGAGCAGTCGTTCAAGGAATCAGACAAAGACAAGAATTTGGGCGACGAGCTGGCCGACGTGCTGTTCGTCGTCATCTGCCTGGCCAACCAGACCGGGGTGAACCTGACGGAGGCCCTGGAGCGCAACCTGGCCAAGAAAACTCAGCGTGATGCCACCCGTCACCGGGATAACGAGAAGCTGCGCTAAGCGCAAACGCATGTGCACTCGCCGCAAATCCTACTTTACTCCCCGCAAATCCTATTGGTGGGCCCGCAATTAATACTGTAGTCCCCGAAAATCCTACTGCTGTCCCCGCAAATCCAAATCAACTCACCGCAAATCCTAATGGAGTCCCCGCAAATCCTATTTACTAGGGCGCAATCAGTTGTGCTGACACAGCAGCCGGTCGTGCTGCCAGCGCGGTAACACCTGCGGGTAAATATCAATCTGCATGCAGAAGTCGAAGTCTTTGCTGGCTTCGAGAGAATTGAGGCGGCGTACGTGGGCCGATTGGAGCAGGTAGGCGGCCAGGCCTTCGAGCCCGGCTTGCTGCCAGAGGTGCAGGGCAGCCAGGGTGGCGTCGGAGGAGGAGACGTCGAACTCGCCCTGCAGGCGGGCGGCCAGGGCCCCGCCGAATACGGTGTCTTCGAGGCAGAACTTGCCTTTCCAGCCGGCGCACACTACCAGCACATCCTGTTGCTGCTGCCGGGCGAAGGCGGCCACGGCCCCGAGGTTGAGGAAGGCGCCGATAACGACGTGCTCAGCGGCCAGGGAGCGTTGCAGGGCCAGGGTGCCGTTGGTGGTGCTGATGGCCAGCGGCCGCCCGGCCAGGGGGCGTCCTTCGCCCAGAAAGCCGAAGGGCGAGTTGCCAAGGTCGAAGCCAGGAGCGGGCAGGCCGTCGCGCTCGGCGGCGGTGAGGCAGCCCTGCTGCCCGCCCAGGGCCGCGCACTCTTCGAGGGTAGCTACGGGGAAAACGTGGCTGATGCCCTCCCCCAGCGCCGTGACGATGGTGCTGGTGGCCCGCAGGATGTCGACGATGACGACGACTTTGCCTTCGAGGTTATAAAGTGGGATGAGGTCGGGGGAAAAGCAGATGTCCAGGGTGGGCATTGGGATATGCAGATAAAATGTGGGGGCGGGGCTTGTCCCCGCCCACCGTCCGAACGATTGTCGTTCAACGATGGGCGGGGGCGAGCCCCGCCCCTACTGGTTCTGTAAACTATACTTCGGCGCCTTTGGTCAGGGGCAGCTTGCTGACGGTGGCGGGCAGGTTTTTGCCGCGAATCTGCACGAAAATCTGGGTGCCGGGGGCGGCGTAGTCCGACTTCACGTAGCCCATGCCGATGCCTTTGCCGAGCGAGGGCGACTGCGTGCCGCTGGTGACGTCGCCGATTTTGGTGCCTTCGGCGTCCACCAGCTCGTAGTGGCCGCGGGGGATGCCGGGGCCGTCCATCACAAAGCCCACCAGCTTCTTGTTCACGCCGGCCTCTTTCTGCTGCTTGAGGGCCGCCGAGTTGGTGAAGTCCTTGGTGAACTTGGTAATCCAGCCCAGGCCGGCTTCCAGGGGCGAGGTGGCGTCGTCAATATCATTGCCGTAGAGGGCGAAGCCCATTTCCAGACGCAGGGTATCGCGGGCACCCAGGCCAATGGGCTTGATGCCGAAAGCCTGGCCAGCCGTCATGATTTTATCCCAAACCATGGCAGCGTGCTCGTTGGGAATGTAGAGCTCGAAGCCGCCCGCACCGGTGTAGCCCGTGGCGGAGATGATGACGTCGGGGGCGCCGGCGAAGGTGCCCTGCACGAAGGAGTAGTAGGGAATGTCGGCCAGCTTCACGTCGGTGAGCGACTGCAGGGCTTCGGCGGCTTTGGGGCCTTGCACGGCGAAGAGGCTGGTGCGGTCGGAAATGTCTTCCATCTCCACGCCTTCCGTGTTGTGCTGCTGCAGCCAGTTCCAGTCTTTCTCGATGTTGGAGGCATTTACCACCAGCATGTAGTCTTCGTCGGCCAGCTTATACACCAGCAGGTCGTCGACGATGCCGCCCTTTTCATTGGGCAGGCAGGAATACTGGGCCTTGCCGTCGGCGAGCTTGCTAGCGTCGTTGCTGGTCACCCGCTGAATCAAATCCAGGGCCTTGGGGCCGCGCAGGCGGAACTCGCCCATGTGCGACACGTCGAAAATGCCCACGGCGCGGCGCACGGTGTGGTGCTCGTCCAGGTCGGAGGAGTAGCGCACGGGCATGTCGTAGCCAGCAAAGGGCACCATCTTGGCGCCGAGCTTGCGGTGGGTTTCATGGAGGGTAACGTTTTTGAGCGGAGTGTCGGCCATGGTATGGGGTGGGCTTGGGTTTGTGGTGCAAAGGTGGGGCAAAAAAGAAAAGCCGCCTCGCAAGGGGCGGCTTTTCTGTAGCGCGAACTTTGTAGTTCGCGCCCCTGAACGAATTTTAACGGTGTGGGGACGCGAACTACAAAGTTCGCGCTACTACCAGCAGGCTTACACCTTCACCATCCAGTTGTGGCTGTCGTCGGCCTCGCCGCTGCGGATGGCTTCCAGCGCCGCGCTTACACGCTTGGAGAAGGACTTCTCGTTGGTAGCGGGTAGGTCGTAGTCGTGGCCCTCGAAGCCGATGGTGGCGATGGGCGCGATGGTAGCGGCTGTGCCCACGCCGAAGGCTTCGTTGAGGGTGCCTTTGGCCAGGGCTTCCATCACCTCCAGGCTGCTCACTTTGCGCTCTTCCACGGGCATGCCCCAGTCGCGGGCCAGCTGCAGCACGCTGCGGCGGGTGATGCCGTCGAGGATGGAGCTGCTCAGGGCGGGCGTCACCACGCGGCCATCGATGACGAAAATGGCGTTCATCGTGCCCGATTCCTCCACGTACTGGTGCTCGGAGGCGTCGGTCCACAGCAGCTGGTGGTAGCCTTCGTCCTGGGCCATTTTGCTGGGCATCATGGCGCCGCCGTAGTTGCCGGCGGCCTTGGCGAAGCCCGCGCCGCCCTCAGCCGAGCGTACGTACTTCTGCTCGAAGCGCACGCGCAGGGGCTTGTTGTAGTAGGCGTTGACGGGGCAGGTGAAAATCATGAAGCGGTAGCTGTCCGAGGGGCGCACGCCGATGAAGCCGTCGGTGGCAAACATGAAGGGGCGGATGTAGAGGGCGCTGCCTTCGGTGGCCGGCACCCACTTCGCGTCGAGGCGAATCAGCTCCTTGAGGCCCTGCATGAACAGCTCCTCGGGGATGGTGGGCATGCACATGCGCTCGGCCGAGGTATTGAGGCGGGCCCAGTTGTCGAGGGGACGGAACAGCGCCACGCCGCCATCAGCCTGGTGGTAGGCCTTCATGCCTTCAAAAATGGCCTGGCCGTAGTGCAGAGCCGAGTTGGCGGGGCTCACGGCCATGTCACCGTAGGGCACTATCTGGGGTTCCTGCCATTCGCCATCGCGGTAATCCACGGCAAACATGTGGTCGGAAAACACCTTGCCGAACTCGATGTGGGTGAGGTCGGTTTCAGCAAGCCGGGAGGCCGTGGTGGGCTGAATGCGAATGGGGAGGATGTCAATCATATCGTGGGGGCGGAAAAGATTTTCCGAATACGAAGAATGAGTGGGGATGGGTGGGATGGGAAAAGTGGAGGAAAGGTCGGGAAATTTTCAGACTCTGACGAGCCCAGGGAAGCGGACCCATGTCAGCTTCATGGAGCATGCAACGCAGCCAGGGCCGAAGTCGTGCAATAAGCCCGGCTTCCGGCTTAAATACGCGGCTTCCAGGTGACTTCCTCCACACCTAATTCGTGGGCCATGTAGCGGCACAGCACAAACAGGTAATCGGACAAGCGGTTCAGGTACATCACCACCAGCTCGGCCACGAACGACTCTTCCTGCAGGTGAATCACCAGCCGCTCGGCGCGGCGGCACACGCAGCGGGCCACGTGCCCGTAGCTCACGGTAGGGTGGCCGCCGGGCAGGATAAAGGCGCGCAGCTCGGGCAGTTCGGCGTTCATGCGGTCCATCTCGTCTTCCAGCAGCGTCACGTCGGCCGCGTGCAGGTCGGGCAGCTTCATTTTCGACTTTTCCGGGTCGGCGGCCAGGCTGGAGCCGATAGTGAACAGCCGGTCCTGAATTTCCTTGAGCAAGCCGCGGCGCGGCGCGTTAATGTCCTGGTCGCGCAACAGGCCAATGTGAGAGTTCAGCTCGTCCACGGTGCCGTAGCACTCAATGCGGAGGCTGCTTTTGGGCACGCGCGTGCC